>Ga0209576_1000485_pt1 | contig 26258 bp, 19 predicted proteins | sample SaaInlV_DNA_135m_FD_184686 | JGI IMG/M metagenome (GOLD analysis project Ga0209576, IMG submission 184686) | Marine microbial communities from expanding oxygen minimum zones in the Saanich Inlet - SI075_LV_DNA_135m (SPAdes) (version 2) | ecosystem: Environmental > Aquatic > Marine > Unclassified... | reverse complement strand
ACTGTTAGTTACCCTTTCTTTATTAAATATTATATACTATTTATATACTATTGAAAATATCAATTTTTCTGTTGTTTTTTTACATCAAAAGTTTTTTGTGTTGTATATTGTTAATATTTTGTATAATTAAAAATATTATTATAGGATACAATACACATGCTAGAAAAATTAAAAAATATGAAAAAATATAGATCACACATAGAAATTGGATTAAGTTTAATACTTTTTTTAACTCTTTTACTCTTTGGGGACTTTGTTGATAAATTTAATTTTGCAAATGTTGTTTATGTATTATTAGGTTATGTTGTTATATTGGAATTAACCAGAATGATTGGTGAATATATTGTAGAAAATCAAGTTAAAATATCTTCAATAATTGAAACATTTATTATATTTATGTTAAGAGAAATGGTATTAGTATATAGTAATCAAATTCTAACCATAGAACAAAAAGCAATGTATATTTTAATGGGAATTATAATGATTACTTCTTTATTTTTCTTTAGAAAAAAATCCTTTGAAGATTGTAGAATAAAGAAGAGTCTTTAAAAGACTCTTTTAATATGTTTTACAGAAAACTAATTGACCACAATCATAAATTTTTCTATAACCATTATTAAATAAATTCATTTCACCAGTTAAATCTTTATCAAAAAAATCAATATTTCTTTGTTTTTTATTAAAATATAATTCTATTTTCTTCTTTTGATATGTAGTTCTACTATAAAATTTATTTATATCACTTTCATGGAAATAATAATAACTTACATTTGTTTCATGTAATTCTTTAAAACCAGAAGATAAATAAAAATTTGAATATTTGTTTGTCCACCTTCTATTACCATATGATATCAAAGACTTTGGTTTATATTTTTTTTCAAAATATTTTAATAATTTACTTCCTCCTCCTCTAACTAAATAATTATTCAAAGAACAAAATCTATATAATTCATATTCATATTCTTTATTATATCTTGGGACTGAAAATGTCATTATTGAAATTAACGTATCTTTTTTTAAATTAACCTTATCTTCTTTTAAAAACAATCCTACATTTATTTTTGATTCTATTGTACCTTGAATATGATTTTTATCAATAAAATTATTTTTTTCTTTTCTTTCTACTTCTTTCGTATAACAATCTCTTGCATTTAACTTAATTGAAAGATTTAAACTATTAAAAATTATAGATTTCCAAGATTCTTTTTTATTTTTATCCAACCATTCATTTTCAAATATATGAAATAATTTAGTATTATTATTTTCACATATTATTGTTTTATTTAGATGTTTATTTTTTTGTTTATTACTATTTAAATAATTATTAAACATTGAATACTTACTTTTACCATATGAATGCCACATGCTTCCATCATACTCTATCCCTACCTTATTTAATTTATTGTTTATTATCAAATCAATTTCATTACCTTCAATTTCAGAATTAGTTTTTATTGAAATATTCTTATCTTTTTTAAGTATTAAGTCTTTTATTTCTCTTTCTACTTTTGATGTTCCAGAATTAACATTACATATATTACAATAATAAGACTTTTGATGAATAAAATTATGTAAAGAACTATTAAAAAAATTACCACAATAACATTTAAAGTTATATTTCTGTACAACTTTATCTATAGGTTCAAGTATTTGAATATTTTCTTTTAATAATATTTTTTCTAACCTTTCTTTTATTTTTTGTTTCTCTTCTTCTTGTTTTTTTTGTTTTAATAAATCTTCTTGTTTTCTTTTTTCTATTCGTTTTTTTATTAATTCTGGTGTATTTTTTTTTCTTTTCATTGATATTGAAATTTTATTTTTTGTTTCTACACTTATTATTCTTTTTTTATTATTAAATATTGCAGAACAAACATTAGAACAAAACTTTTTATTTTTTGTAATTTTTTTACATTCCAAACATTTATTCTTTCCCCATTCCTTTTTTTTAATTTTTACACAGTTTTTACATTTATCTTTTCTATCATTCAATGCTCTTTTTTTTATAATTTCTTTTTTTTTACATTTATTACATTTAAAAGTAATCTCTGTTGTTTCTTTTATATATTTGATTAATTTTAGGTTATTTGGTTCTAATAATGTTTTTTTAAGTTTTTCTATATAATCATTTATCATAAGATACCTTTAATTTTTTATTATTATATAAAAACTATACTTAATTATCTCTTATAATCTTATTTGTTTTATTATTACATTATATAATAAAATAATAAATTGTTGTCTTATTTATAGTGATTTTGTTGATTGATTTTAGTTTATTGAAGTGGTGGGTCGTGAAGGACTCGAACCTTCGACCACTCGGTTATGAGCCGAGTGCTCTAACCAGCTGAGCTAACGACCCTGATTAGATTTAATTTATAATGGCTCCGGATGCTGGATTCGAACCAGCGACCAAATGATTAACAGTCATCTACTCTACCACTGAGCTAATCCGGAATGTGTTAAAGAAAAATAAACTATGTTTCCTTTTCTTGTAAATGTATTATATACAATATTAACTTAAAAAAAACTTAATTTCTAAGTTTTTTTTAAAACTTGTTTTATTTTAATATTTTTTAATAAAAGATAAATTCCCTGAGTCCCATATTCTTCTGTAACCATTATTATATGCATTTAATATAGCTGTTAAATTATCATCATATTCTTTTAATATACCTTTTTTATACATTTCTTTTAATTTATGTTTCTGAAAACTATTTCTTGACTTTAGTTTTTTTTCATTTTCTTTAAAATAGAAAAAATTTGCAGGTGTTTTATTTAAGAATGTAAAACCTAATTGTTTATATAGGTTTCCATTGGACCACCTTCTATTTGCATATGATATTAATGATTTGGGGTTAAATTCTCTTTCAAACTTTTTTAGTAACTTACTTGCCCCACCAACTACTTGATAGTTTTTCAGTGTACAAAACCTTATTAATTCATATTCATAATTATGATTATATCTTGATTTACCAAATGTCATTAGGGATACAAGTTTTTTTATAACTTTACCATCAACTTCTTCATTATAAAATAAACCTATTTTAATACTTGAAATACCGGAACCTTGTAAATGGTTTTCATTTTCAAACTTTTTAGACATTCTATTATTTGTTTGTTTTCTTTTCTTTGACAATTGTTCATTTGTTAATACTTCCACATAACATTTCCTTGCAAATACTCTTTTAATTACTTCTTTTTTTAATTTATTATTTATCATTGATTTCCAGATATTTCGTTTATCTTCATTTAACCACTCATTTTCAAATATATGGAACAATTGAATTTTTTTATCTTCACATAATTCTGTTTTTAATAGATGTTTTTCATAATTTTTCTTTTTTTTACTAAACTTTTCTTTTTCTTTTTCATAATTATTAAAAATTGTATGTTTACTTTTTCCAAATGAATGATACATTAAACCATTGTATTCTATTGCAATTTTTTCCTTTTCATTAAATAAATCTAATTCTAACTTTCTTTTTTTTCCATCTTCTTTTATGTTGATTATTTGTTTGTTTTTTAGTTTAAAAACATTATTAAATTCTTTATTTATATTTTTTTCTATATTTGAAACAGATATATAATTAATATCAAACTTATTTATATATCTATATGCTGTAGTGATTGAAATATTATAATAATCACATAATTTTTCAAAATCAATTTTTTCTTTTTTATCTTTAAAAAAAAATTCTATATATTTTTTATTTAAATCCTCATAATTCTTTATATTCTTTTGTGTACTATATTCACTACCATATTTTTTTTTATTTGTTTCTTTTATTTTTTCTTTTACTTCTTTACTTTGTAAAGTACTTTTACAACCATATTTTTTTATATTTGTTTCTTTTATTTTTTCTTTTATAATATCTGAAGCAAAGAATTCTTCTTCACCATATTTTTCTTTATTTGTTTTCTTTGTTTTTTTCTTTATTTCTTCATTTTGTAAAGAACAAGATTTACCATATTTTTTTATATTTGTTTCTTTTACTTTTTCTTTTACTTTTTTACTTTGTGAAGCAAACTCCACACCATATTTTTCTTTATTTGTTTTCTTTTGTTTTTCTTGTGTTTGTTTTGATGAAGTAGAACAAGAAGGAGAACAAAATGTATTATATTTTCTTTCTTGTGTTTGATTATACTTAACTACTTTAGTACAATCTTCATTTTTACATTTTGGTTGTTCTGTATATTCCAATAATATACAATAAAGATATTCAGATATTGAAGAACACCATTTATATGATTTATGTATCTTTATTGTTTTAAATAAATTTGTATTGAACCTATCACCATTTTTTGTCATTAAATTATTTAAGATAAAATCTTTATTTAATATATATGGTATTTCTATAGGTGTTTTTTTCAATTTATACCTTTTTCTTTTATTATAACTATATTAACTTAAATATATATTAAGATTAGTCTTTTAATATTTTCTTTATATATTAATTATTTGTTTTATTGTTTTAGCTGAAAAAATTATATTTGTAGTGTTTTAATATTTATGGATGGGGTACTAGGATTCGAACCTAGGAATGCTAGCACCAAAAGCTAGTGCCTTACCGCTTGGCGATACCCCAACAAAAAAAGTGGTGCGAATGGTCGGAATTGAACCGACACTCCGAAACCGGAATTGGATTTTAAGTCCAACGCGTCTACCTATTCCGCCACACTCGCATGTATTTTGAATATATTATATTCAAGGTATATTTTTATGGAGCTGTTGAGAGGATTTGAACCACCGACCGCCTCATTACAAGTGAGGTGCTCTACCAACTGAGCTACAACAGCATAAAAAAAATGGTGACTCGTGTTGGATTCGAACCAACGGCCACCTCCTTAAAAGGGAGATGCTCTACCAACTGAGCTAACAAGTCAAAAAGTCTTTTACTTATAAAAGATAATGAAAGTTTATCAAAAAAAACTTAAAAAAAACTTAAAAAAAATTATAAATTATAAAATTTTCTTTTTATATATTATATAACAATGCTATAAGAATATATAATAATATAGGAACATTAAATGGAATATACTTCTAGTAGATTTTTAATTGAAATAGACTTACCTGACCACTATAATAGAATCAAAAAGGATACTGAAGATAAATAAAGAGCAATTATTTATAGATAAAATCTTTTTTTTTTATTTATGGCCGAGAAGGAGGGATTTGAACCCTCGGTACCCTTTCGGATACGCACCCTTAGCAGGGGTGTGGATTAAACCACTCTCCCACTTCTCGATATTGTTTTTATCTTTTTTTTAATGGTGATCCCTAGGAGATTCGAACTCCTATGGTTGGAATGAAAATCCAAAATCCTAACCATTAGATGAAGGGACCGTTATTATATAAAATGGTGGTAGAGGAAGGATTTGAACCTTCGAAGCCTAAGGCAGCGGATTTACAATCCGCAGGATTTGACCACTCTCCAACTCTACCACTAAATATATTTAAAATTATACAATAAAAAACTTAAAAATAACTTAATGTTATACATACTATTTCTTAATATTTACATGGTAAAACATTTTTTATTTTTCACCTTTTTATTATTATAATATAGTTAATTACATAAAAAAAGGAATTTAAATGTTAAGATTTATCACATTAGGATTTGTTGGTCTATTGTTCGTAATTGGATTTTTAGGAACACCTTCAAAAACACAAAAAGTTATTAAAGTTGCAGAAGCAGCACCTGTTATTAAAGTTGCAGAAGCAGCACCTGTTGTTAAAGTTGCAGACGCAGCACCTGTTGTTAAAGTTGCAGAAGTAGCACCTGTTGTTAAAGTTGCAGAAACAGCACCTGTTGTTAAAGTTGCAGAAGCATCACCTGTTGTTAAAGTTGTAGAAGCAGCACCTGTTGTTAAAGTTGTAGAAGCAGCACCTGTTGTTAAAGTTGCAGACGCATCACCTGTTGTTAAAGTTGCAGAAGCAGCATCTGTTGTTGTTAAAAAGACTGATAGTCAAATACTTATAGAAAAACTTAGAGTTAAATCTAATTTAAAAAATATAGTAGAACCAATTATTAAAAGAACAAAATTAGTACAAAAATATAAAAATATTGATGCTTCTGTTAGAAAACCAGTACTAAAGAAAATTATTGTTAAATTAACTAAATTAGATTTATTAAAAATGGATTTAAGAAAAGCAGAAGATAATTTAAAAACATTTGAAGTATTACAAAGAAAGTATCTTCCATATAACTTTAAGAACCCACACTTATATAATTGTAAAGGTCCAGGGGCAGTTAGTAGAAAATGTATTGGTTTATTAAAATCAGTAAAAGATTTAAAATTTTCAATTAAAGTTGTAGAAGATGCAGCACAATTTGCTGCACATAAAAAAGGAAAGAAAAAGAATAGATTTACTAGAAGAGAAATAAAAGAACCTAAATGTGTAGAGAAAACAAGGTCTATTCATTACAAAGCTTCTGATTGTGCTAAGCATAAAAGAAAACCAGGTTCTCTTACAAGATTTGTAAAAAAAGAAGTAGTTTATTCTAAAAAAATAGATACAAGTTCTATTCACTATAAAAGAGATTAATTTTAATTAATTTTATATATAAAAAAAGGTTAGGATTTATTCCTAACCTTTTTTTATTATGTACTTAAGATTACTATTTAATAATCTCTGCTACAACACCAGCACCAACTGTTCTACCACCTTCTCTGATAGCAAATTTAGTACCTTTCTCTAATGCAACTGGAGAACCTAATTCAACTGTTAACTCAACATTATCACCTGGCATAACCATTTCTGTACCTTCAGGTAAAGTAATAGCACCGGTAACATCTGTAGTTCTTACATAAAATTGTGGTCTATAATTATTAAAGAATGGAGTATGTCTTCCACCTTCTTCTTTTGAAAGAATATATACTTCACATCTAAATTGTGTATGAGGTGTAATTGAACCTGGTTTAACTAGTACTTGTCCTCTTTCCACATCTTCTTTTGCAATACCTCTTAAAAGGATACCAGCATTATCACCTGCTTCTGCAAATTCCATTTCTTTTCTAAACATTTCAATACCAGTAACTGTTGTTTCAGTTGTTTCTTTGATACCAACTATTTCAATTTTATCACCTAATCTAACTGTACCTTGAGAAATTGCACCTGTTACAACTGTTCCTCTTCCTGAGATAGAGAATACATCTTCAACAGGCATTAAGAAATCTTTATCTGTTTCTCTTTTTGGTGTTGGAATATAAGAATCTACAGCATCCATTAATTCCATAATTTTAGCAGACCACTCACCATTAGTTCCTGATTTTGCTTCTTCCAATGCTTGAAATGCAGAACCTGCAATTACAGGAGTTTCTTCACCTGGGAAATCATATTCTTCTAAAAGTTCTCTAACTTCCATTTCAACTAATTCTAACATTTCTTCTTTATCTTCTTCATCTAATTGATCTTCTTTATTTAAAAAGATTACAATATAAGGAACACCAACTTGTTTAGAAAGTAAAATATGTTCTCTTGTTTGTGCCATAGGACCATCAGTAGAAGCAATAACTAAGATAGCACCATCCATTTGTGCTGCACCTGTAATCATATTCTTTACATAGTCTGCATGTCCAGGACAATCTACATGTGCATAATGTCTTGTATCTGTTTCATATTCAATATGTGAAGTAGCAATAGTAATTCCTCTTTCTCTTTCTTCTGGAGCATTATCTATTTGGTCATAATCCATCATCTCTCCTCCAAGTCTATTTGTTAAAACTGCTGAAATCGCTGCTGTTAATGTTGTTTTACCATGATCAACATGCCCAATTGTTCCGATGTTAACATGTGGTTTATTACGTTCAAATTTTTCTTTTGCCATTTTTTATCCTTTTTTTTTGGTATTTTGAATACTAACAAAAAAGAACTTAATCTAATCTTAAATAATATATTTTACTCTGTTTTTATCTTTGTTTAAGTTATATAATGTTATACTTCTTTATATAAAATAATAAGGATTTTTATGAAAAAAATAGTATTTTTTGACACAGAAACGACAGGTCTAAGAAAAGAAGATAAAATAACACAATTAGCATATAGTTATATACAACCAGGTAAACACATTTATGGCTCTTTTAGTTCAAAACCAAAAAGAGTTACTGAATCAGTTTTAGTTAACCCTGAAATATTAATATCACCTGAAGCTTCAATGATTACAGGTGTTTCTAACAGTACTGTAAAAAATTTGACTACATTTAATAAAACTTCTGAATATAAAGAGATTAACCTATTATCTAAGGATAAAGAAACATATTTTGTTGCATATAATGCACCTTTTGATGTTAATATGTTATCTAAAGACAATATTGAATTAAAAAAATCACAAATTATTGATTTATATAGAATTGCAAAACATCTCTATAAAAATGAAACTACTACTGATAGAAATGGTGACACAATACCATTAGCTAATAATAAACTACAATATTTTAGATACCTTTTAGATTTTGACATTGATTCTTCCTTTTTAAAATTACAAAGAGATTATGGTTTAAATGAAGTACAAGGACATGAAGCACTTTCTGATGTATTAGTATTAGAACATTTCTTTAATTTAGTTAAAACTATTATTATTGAAAAACAAAACGATGAAGAAGACTTAGAAATATCTAGTGATTTAGATTGGTTTGATATTATGTTAGATTTAACTTCTAAACCAGTTTTAGAACCAAATATTACTTTTGGTAATGTATTTGAAAAAGGAACTAATTTCAACCATTGTTTGAATACTACTTATGAACAATATGGTAGAGTAAAAAATGGTTTTGATTATCTTGATTGGTGTTCTGAAAATTTATCTTTAAGTGTTGACACTGCATATTCTATTAAAATACATTTTTTCAATAATTTAATTAATGGTAACATACCTTATAACCACAAGTTCTTAAAATATATTAATTATGGATTAGTTTTCGAAACTGATATTGATAAAATTCATCAAGGTCTTAATATAATTAATAAACCATTTGAATATCATTCTTCATTACAAGAAAAGTTTATTTCAAGTATGGATAAACAATATAATGAAAATGTAGATAAAGAATTGGGAGATTGGTTTCCTGCATTGTTTCAGAAGAGATATGTAGAACATATCTCTTCTTAGTTAAGTAAATATTTTTTTTTAGATATTTTTAGTCATATTCATGATATCTATAACTATTTTTTCTGTTTCTTCTGTTGTTTCAATTGTTTTTTCTATAATTGCATTGTTTTCATTTGTAGCTTGATTTAATTCTTCTATAAATGAATTTAATGTTGTAATTTCTTCAGATTGTTCTTTACTATTATGTTCAACTTCTTCAATACTTTTAATAGTATCTTTAATGTTACTATCTAATGAAGTATAACCTTCTATCATTTGATTTGATATTTGTTTTCCAATAACTGTTTTTCCAGTAGCACTATTTACTAATTTTTTAATATCTTCTGCTGCTTCTGTAGATCTTGCTGCAAGATTTCTAACTTCTTGTGCAACAACTGCAAACCCTTTACCATGTTCACCAGCTGTTGCTGCTTCAACTGCTGCATTTAATGAAAGAATATTTGTTTGGAATGCTATTTGATCAATTTGTTCAATTGCTTTAGTAATTTCATTAACTTCACTACTAATTTCTTCCATAGAAGTATTAGTTTGTTCTGCAAGTTTATTACCTTCTGTAACTGCTTTAGTTACTATATTTGCTGAGTTAGTCATTGATTTAATTGTTTCATTATTATTATTAATTTTATTATTAATGTTATTTAATGAATCTTCAACATTTGATAATGTATTTTCTGTTGTAGTACTTGAATTATTAACTTCATTCATATTTTCTTTTAATTTATTATTATTATCTTCAAGTCTTTTAGCACCTTCTTTATTACCTTTTAAACTTCTTTCCGTTTGTCCTCTAAAATTATTTACAGATACTTGTAAATTATCAAAAAGACTTCCAGTATTAATATTATTTAATCTTAATTCTTTACTATAATCAAATTTTGCATATTCACCTAAAGTTTTATTTAGACTTTCCATATGTTCTTCTGTTGTAGTCATCATGTTATTAATATTATTAATTAATTTTTTAATATCTTGTTGATCTGTTTGTTCTTTAATTTTTTGTGAATAATCACCTTTAGATAACTTATTAAATACTTCACTAATTCTATTTAAGATTAAATCTCTTTCTTTTTCTTCTCTTTTGTGATTTGCCATTTTTTCAATAGTTTTATTTAATACATCATACTCTGCTGCAAAACCAGTATTTACTATGATTTTATCATTAGTTATATCTTCAAACCTACTAATAATTTGTTTAGATAGATTTCTACCATTTTTATTTTCATCCCATTCATGGAATATAATTACTAGTGCTACCACTATTTGAATTATTTGACTAAAAATATTTTCTGTTAATAATAATCCATTTAATACTAAAAGTATTATCCCCACATAATGTACGAATGACATTCTAAAATATAGTTCTTTAATTTTGTTCATTTTTTTTTCCTTATTGTTTTAATTATTCCTATTATAATTAATTATTAAGGTTTTTTCAATATTTCGACTTTTTTTTTTATTTTAATTTCATAATATTTTATATATTAAAGAAATACCATTATATTTGTATATTTTAATAGTCAATTCATTCTTTTCTTTTTCTTTATTTAAATATATTCAATTTCAATATATCTTCAAATATATCTTCTAAAACTTCAACAGAAATTGAGTTTCCTGCTAATCTATATAACGTTGCATTTGATAAATTTTCATTAGGTTTTAAATCATTTTTTTCAAACCCCATTAATTGCCAAAATTCAATTGGTGTTAAATATCTCAAATCATTTTTTTTATCTATTATCTTTATTCTACTATTTGCTCCACTTGCTGTTAATGTTGGAGATTTACCATCTATTGAATATAAAATATTTTCTGATTGAAATGTTGTATAATTTTGTAAAGTTAAAGAACAAATACCACTTGGTTTTAATCTAAATTCTTCAGTTTCTATTTTTTCTTCTAAATGTTTCATAAAAAAGTTATCTTTTATTTTACTTTCTAATATATTTTTTATTACTTTATTATTTTTTTTACTATCTAAATTATTATATTTAAAACCAATATCATGTTCTTTTAATACAGATATTGCAAAAACTCGTTCTCTTCTTTGAATACTTCCTTTATCTACTGCATTAATAATTGTATCATATGTATTATATCCATACTCATTTAAGATTTCTTTTACCTCTTTCCATGTATTTATGAACTTTTTACTAAATAATGCTTTTACATTTTCCATCAATAATACTTTTGGAAGTCTCCCTTCTTCCTTTGCTTCCCCTAATAGTCTTAAAACCTGCCAAACTAATGAACTAGTAGTTCCACTATTTTTTGCCAAACCACCTTGTTTTCCTTGTAATGATAAAGCTTGACATGGAAAAGAATAAGTAAATATATCTATACCTTTTGGTATCTCTTTTCCTTTTATTTCACTAATTGAACCATAATTTTTATTTACATTATTTGCAATATAAAGTTCTATTATTTTATCTTCTTTGATTCTTTTTAATTCTGAAAGTGTTTTAGAATTAGAAGAAAATTGAAAATAAGGTTTTTTTTCATATTCTTCTATTATCTCCTTTTTCGTTGTTGCATAAATAATTCCTTCTTCTGCTTTATTTTGTTCTTCTATTTTTTTCTTTATTTTATTAAAATCTTCTAAATGATGAATTTTAGCATATGCAATTATTGCATCTATATACCATTCACTTATACCTACATTTTCTATTTCATATTCATTACTATCTTTTAATATATTTTTAAATGCTTTAGTTTGAGCACCTATTCCTGAAAATGTTTCAAATATTTTTATTTTTTTCATTGCCTACCTTTTAATTATTTGCTATTTTATAGTTTTTTTTTCTTACATTATAAGAAAACTAACTTAATTTATCTTTAATTATTTTAAAACATTATCATTAATTTTCATTTTAAACTATATAATTAGAACAAATATATAGTTTAAAGGATTTAACATGAATGTTAATGGAATAGATTTAAAAGTAAATAAAATTAATCAATTTGAAGGTTCAAAATTAGAGCTAACATTTAATCATGGCTTTTATAAACATTATTTTGATCTTAATATTGGTCAAGTACCTTTATATAATGAAATTGATAGATTAACTAAATCAGTTTTAAAAGTTCAACAAATATTAGACATATATGATAAAAATAATAATTTAATATTATCTTCAATCGCTTCAAAAACTTCAATTGAAGTAACAAAAGATAATATTAAAGAATTACTTCTTGAATTAGATTCAGTTCTTGTTGATAAAATATACACAGACATACTTTATAAACAAAATTAATTAATCTTTTTTTTATTTTTTAATTGTATAATTTTTAAAAAATAAAATAATAGGTTGCATATGTTTAAACTTACAAAAAAACAATCAGATATACTTTTACTTACTATTCCAGATAAACACATAGTTTATCAACAATTAGAAGGTAAAGAACATGGTTGGACTGCTATTGGTTATGAAAGTAATTCTCAACAAATGACTTTGTTAATTATTAAAATTATAGATGAAACATTACAAAAAAGAATTGGGTTTACAGAACAAACTTTTTCAACACATTTGATGGAAGACTCTAATGATAAATATACTAAGATACTTTTAGATATTGTTAAAATATCTTCTATAACAAGATTAGTTCAACTTCCTTATACTTACATGGAAAGTATTGTTACTAATTTTGGTTCTGATGATTTAGAAAACTTACTTGTAGAACAAGTTTCTATTAATAAAAAAGAATCCATTTATATTTTTAAAAGTAATTCTTTTGAATCAGATAGTATTTATGGAATTATGACTAAAAATTATCATTATATTTCTTATAATTCTTCTACAATCCATGGTTTTATTACTAATATTAGAAATATTTTATTTAACAAAATTGATATTGAAGTTTTCTTTGAAGAAAATGATTTTGATTTTGTAGATGATGATGAAACTATTACAATTATAAATAAAGGTATTTATTCTGGTTGTGATGGAGAAATATTAAGAGATGATATGTGTCACTTCTCTAATTCTGAATTTCCTCCTTTCTTTATTTCACTTATTAAAATAAAAAATCAATTTTATATATATTCTTATTGTGAATATTTCAATGATTATGGAAATATTGTTGTTGCACCAAATGAAGATTTTGCATTTACATATTACAGCCTTCTATCTGTAAAATATCACCTTTTACTTGAAAATCTATAATTTTAACTTTTTTTTTTATAGATTTCTATCTTTTAAGTTCTTTTTGAAATTCTGTTAAACGTTTATGGATACTTCTTAATTCAGTAATGGTTGTCCAATTACTAATAAATACACTAAATGATTCTCTTACCTTACTGAAAGCATTAGAAACTTGTACTAATACACCTAACATAATAGTTCCTGCAAACAATGAAGGCGCCATAATTAAATAAGGAACAATAATCATTAATTGTTCAAAAATATTTAACCATATATCAAAATAACCATAATGTAAGAATAATCTTCTATAGTTTGTTTTTAAACTTGTAAATAATTCAAAAATTGTTTCTGGTTTTGCATAGTTTTCTCTATCATCTTCTGCATAAACCAATTCTTTTCTAAAAGCAGCTTCTACTTTTTGATTATTATATTCTAAACCTGGTAATTTTATACCAATAAACCAAGAAAGAACTAAACCACCAAAAGAAACTAATATTGCTACATAAACTAAAGAACCTTCTATATCTTTTAATATTGGTAATGTTATATGTTCTGATAATGTGTACAGTAATGGAATAAATGCTATTAATGTTAAAATTGCTTTTAAAAATTGCAATCCTAATGACTCCATTATTTTTGCAAATCTATAGGCATCTTCTTGTATTCTTTGACTTGCTCCTTCTACATCTTTTTTACAATCCCTCCAACTATTTGCATAATCAAAAGTAATTACTTCTCTCCACCAGAAAGCATATATACGTCCAAAATATGCAGATAATGTTGCAATTAATACATAAGGAAATGCTAATTCTGCAAACTTATACATTTGTTCCCAAAATTCTGATATATCATGCTCTGTTGCTTTTTGTAATATATTATAAAAAGCACCATACCATTCATTTATTGCTACTGTTATTTGTACTTGTGTATATATAGATATTATTAATATCAATAACCCACCATAAGATTTTAAAAAATGTTTTTTGTTTGTAAAAAATGAATAATACACATATCGCCTTTTTTTTTTATTTTAATTCTTCCAATGTTTCTATTGCTAACTTTGGTACATATGATAGTGAAGGAGCAATAAACTTTTTATTCTCTTTTTTACTTTTAAAATATTCTCTTAATAGTGTTGCTTTTGTACAACCTCCAAAACCATGGATGGAATTATAATTCAATAATTCCATCCATTTTTAATAATGATTTAACATTTGGTTTTCTTCCAGTTAATTGAAAATATAGTTCATTCATATCTATACTCCCACCTTTTCCTAATATATATTCTTTATATTTTGAAGTTAAATCTTCATTAAATCTACCTTTTTCCATAAATAGGTAATATGCATCTGCACTTAATACTTCTGCCCATTTATAACTATAGTAACCTGCAGCATAACCTCCACCAAATATATGTGAAAAACTATTTTGAAATTTATTATATTTTGGTGGTTTAATTACAGAAAACTCTTTTCTCACTTCATTTAGTAATTCTTGTACTTCATTACCTTGATATAATTTTTGATGTAGTTTAAAATCAAATAATGCAAACTCAACTTGTCTAACTGTCATTAATGAAGATTGAAAGTTTTTTGATTTAATCAGTTTTTCAATCATTTTATCTGATAATACTTCTTTTTTTTCATAATGTTTTGCAAACATTTTTAGAACTTCTTTATCATATGCAAAATACTCTAAAAATTGTGAAGGAAATTCAACTACATCCCAAGCCACACCATTAACACCACTAATAGAAGATTCAGATACTTTACTTAACAAGTGATGAATTGCATGTCCCATTTCATGAAACAATGTAACAACATCCCCATGTCTTAATAAAGAAGGTTCTTTTTCAGTTGAAGGTGGAAAATTACATACAACATAAGCAGAAGCATTGTTTTCTGTACCTTGAATATTATATCTTGTATGCCAATTATTCATCCAAGCACCACCAGATTTATTTTTTCTTGCTTCTAAATCCATATATAATCTTGAGATTTTTTTATCACCCTCATATATATCATATACTTTTACTTTTTCATTCCAAGTTTCATTTTCATTTGTCACATCCTTAAACTCTATTTTCAATAATTTATTTAGAAATATAAATAGACCTTCCAAAACACTATTTTGTTCAAAAAACGGTCTATATTTTTCTTCATTAATTGAATATTGTTCTTTTTTTAGTTTATCACTATAATATGCAACATCATAGCTTTTCAATTCAATAATATTATCTTCTTGTAAAGCATATTCTTCTATTTGTTTTAATTCTGTTTGTGCTGAAGACTTTGCTTCTTTTCCTAATTGTGTTAAAAAACTAATTACTTCTTCTTCATTTGAAGCCATTTTTGTACTCAATGAATATTGTGCATAGTTATCAAAACCAAGTATTTTTACTTTTTCTTCTTTTAATTTTAATATTTTATTTATTACTTCTTCATTTTTAGGTGCTCTTGAAGAATATGCTTTATATATTTCTTCTCTTTTTTCTCTTGATGTCCCATAAGTAATGTATGCAATATAAGAAGGCATTTGTAATGTGAATCTCCATTTAGTAACACCATCTTCTTCAAATTGAGCTTGTTTTAATTCTGATTCTGGTATTTCTTTTACATCTGTTTTATTTTGAATTATCATTTCAAAATCATTAGTTGCATCTAACACATTTTGTGTAAATTTTTTACTTAATTCACTTAATTCTAAACTAATTTCCTTTAATCTTTTTTTATTTCCCCCTGATAAACCACAACCACTTAAAGAGAAATCTCTAATTTCATTTTCTAAAACTTTCTTTTGTTCATAATTTAAATCTTCAGTAGGTATTCCTTTAAATACTTTAAATAATTCTTCATTTTGTCCTAACCAAGAACTATATTCAGATATTAGTGGTAAACACTTACCATAAACTGTTTGTGTTTTTTCACAATTCTCCACACTATCTAAATGAAATATTGGTGTTAAATATTCACTTATTTTTTCTGAAATTACTTGATATGGTTCTACCACACTTATATATGTTTTTTTTTCTACTTCAAGCAACCTTTCAATATCTCTTTTTGACTCTTGTAATAATGTTTTTAAATTATTTGGTACATTTTCCAATCTTTCTTTTTTAAAATATTTCATATCTTCCCCTTTTTTTTATTTTAACTCTTAATATCTTTCGTTTAACTTAAAATAAAATATCTATTTTTAAAGTTTTTTTCTTTTATAATAATTTTTAGATAATATCTGTAAAAAAAAGGTTAATAAATGCAAACATATCATGATAAATTAGATAGATTAGTTGAAACAAAAGTCTCATTAAATAGAAAAATTAAAAAAACAATTAAATCTCAAAATTTAAAAAAAGAATTAACTTTGATTAATTTTAAAATACATGATTTGATTTTAAATCAAATTGGTGATAAAACCCCTACTAATTTAGGTATTTATAAAGAAGCTTTATTCCAAGATATAAAAAGAATAAAAAAGAAGATAAAATTAACTACTAATGAATATTTTGCTGAAAGAATTGAAGAGTCTGAATATATATATATTGTAATGATATTAAAAAATAAACTTTCTGCTTGTGATGAAGAATTATTTATTGTAAATAAACTTGTTCTTTCTTTTTTAGATGAAGTAGTTCAATAAGAAAATTGCTTAAATAACTTTAATAACTTTAATATCTTTTTAATTTTAATAATGTTATTATCTTGCCATTATTAAAAATTAAAGGATTATTTAAATGGCAATTAATATTAAAAATGAATTAAGAGAAAAAGTTAATCAAATTAAATTTACATTTGGTTTCTTTCTCATCTTAAGTATTTACTTTGTTGGATTTTCTGCTCTGATTTCAACTACATTGATTTTGTTTTGTTCTTATGTTCTTGGAACTATTTTATCAAAAGGTTATGAAAATTTTAGGTTAAAAGAAGAACTTAGTCATATTAAAAGAAAAGTTGTATCTAAAGAAGATTGTAAAGTTTTAAAAGAAGACATTAAAGAAAACTCTATTACAGTTAAGAAGTTCTTCCAAGACATTACTGAATATGACTATTTTTCAAAAATGAAAAACACTTCAAGAAAACAAACTACAAACAAATCTTCAAACAACAACAGTAACAAATATATTTCTGAAAAAGAAAAAGAAAAACAAGTACAAAATTCTTTTGATAAAATAGAAAAAAATCTTTTTTAAAAAATTATCATTGTACGATAACGTTATCTATTAAATAATTATCATTGTTTGATAATTATTTGATTTTGTTTAAGTTTATTGGTTCTAAAAGAACTTCATTTAAGTTTTTTAGAACCAATATAGTTAATCTTAAGAAGATTGTTATTATTTATAATTGTATACTTCAGCTTAACCAAATTATAATAAGAAAGTAATAATTATAATAAGAAAGTTTAAATAAAACCAGCATACTTTGTCAGTATGCATTGTTTTATTTTTTTTGTTCTAGAAACTTGATCTTTTTTTTTGTTCTAGAAACTTGATCTTTTTTTTTCCTTTTTTTTTATTGATATAATAATAAAAAATGTATTTTAATCTATTTTTAAGTAATATTACTCTATAATACTATTATATAAAAAGACTATTAGGATTTCAATATGTTATGTTACATTAAAAAAATTTTATCTTTCTTTTTTAATTTAAACTCAAATACAAGGACTCCATCATGAATATTGCAATTTTTGGTTCTTCAGGATACATTGGACTAAGATTATCTCACATTTTAAATAATAATAACAATATCAAAACTTTAAAACTTTTTAATAGAAATAAACGAAAAGTTTTACATTTATTAAATAATAAAACACAAGGTTTTGATTATGAAATTAATTTAGATAACAAAGAAAAACTAATTAATGATTTAAAAAATGTTGATGTTGTTTTTTATCTTATTCACTCTATGTATGAAAAAAATAACTTTTCTGAAGTTGACAATCAATTAGCCACTATTGTTGCAGAATCTGCTACCAAAGCAAAAGTAAAAAAAATAATTTATCTTGGTGGTTTAGGTTTAGAAGAAACTGGTGACTCTAAAATACTATCTAATCACCTTTCAAGTAGACAAGAAACTGGTGACTTTTTAAGAGAATATCATTCTAATATAGTTGAATTTAGAGCAGGTATTATTATTGGTGGTGGTTCTTCTTCTTTTGAAATTATTAGAACTTTAGGTTTAAAATTACCTTTTGTACCTCTTTTATGGAAAAACGAAGGTTTAGTTGAACCTATTTTTGTAGATAATGTTATTTCTTATTTATTAATGGCTATTGAAAATAAAGATTTTGATAATAACATTTTAGAAATTGGCTGTGGTGAATCTGTTTCATACACTGATATTGTTTGTTTGTATAGTAAAATAAAGGAAAGAAAACTTTTTAAAATACCATTATTTCCATTTGAAAAAATAATTACAGACAATATATTAGGTAGAATTATAGCATTTATGTCTTCTTTACCTCCTGCTTTAGTTACCCCCTTATTAGGTGGTGTTAAGAATAAGGCTATTAGTAAAAACTATAAAATTGAATCAATATTAGGATATTGTCCTTTCAAACCTATTTCTTTAAAAAAATCATTAGAAATTGCTTCAAAAAGAGAAGAAAGTGAACATGTTCAATCAGTTTGGGATTTACCTAGTTCTATGTCTTCTATTAAAAAAATGAAACATAAAGAAAATGGTATGCCATTCTCTACTGCTTCTAAAAGTATTAATGGTTTAATGTTTGAAGAAGAATCTGTTGAAATATCTGAATTAATCCCTTTATTTAAAAGTGATTTTTCACATGAAAAATCTAATATACATATTAATACTTTAATTAAGAATGAATTATTTGCTGAAATTAAGAAAATTGGTGGTAGTCATGGTTATTGGTCTCCTTCTTTTTTGTGGAAAATTAGAGCTACTATTGATAAATTAATTGGTGGTATTGGTTTTAGAAAATATAGAAGAGATAGTAATTCTATTAGATGTGGTGATAGAATTGATTTTTGGTCAGTAGAAAAATTTACTGACCATGAATGTTATAAAGAATTAAGATTAAAAGCAGAAATGAAAGCACCAGGTGAAGCTTGGTTAAGATTTATTATCTTAAAAGAAAAAGGTTGTGAAAAAGAAACCTTTAAATTACAAGCCTTATTTGACCCTAATGGTATAAGTGGTTATTTCTATTGGTATTCTTTATTCTTTGTACATAAATATATTTTTAAAACTATGTTAAAGAATATTATTAAAAACTCAATAGAATATAAAATATAAAATAATTAAACTAAAAAAATAATATATATTATTTTTTTAGTGGTTTGTGTTCTGGTGTTGGGGTTGGTTGTGTTTGATTACTAATTTTATTAGTATATGGATTATTAATTCTTTCGCTTATTTCAGAAACTATATTCGGAACTTTTTGTTTTTCTTGTTTTTTTTTCCAATACCATTCAAATTTTAGTTTTTTATCTTCTTTTATTAATGTATGATTATTTAATATTATTAATTCTTCTTCAGATATAAATTTAAATAAATCTGAATTCTTTATTAAAACCATTATTTCTACTGGATTATTTATATTTATACTTCTATTATTTGTTTTTTTCCATTCTTCCCATTGTTTGCTTGTTTTTATTTCTCCTATTATTTTCATTGACGGTGTTAGTTTTTCACTTTCTTCTTTTATCATTCTTTGTCTATATTCATATTCTGTTTCTTCTTTATATTCATATTTTGAAAAACTTTTTATATTTATAATTCTATTTATTTTATTTTGATTTTTATTTGCTAAAATCATTTTTGACATTATGTTATCTTCTTGACTATTTATTTTAAAATCTAATAACCTTTCTTCCACTTTTTGTAGATATACATCTATTATTTTATCTTCATTTCTTTTATTTTTTTCTAATTTAGTTACACCTAATTTTTCTTTTGTTTCTTCCATTTCTATATATTGTTTTAATAATTCGTCTTTTGAAGGAGTTGTATTAAAATGTTTATTTTTAACAAAGTTATTATTTATAAGAAACATTTCTTCTATTTTTAATTTATACTTCAATATAGATATTATTTTCAATACATTTTTCCTTTGTTTTTCAGTTGTTACTTGTTTTATCTTTGTTTGTTTTTCTCCATTAAGTAACATACTTTTTAGTTTTTTTTCATATTCGTCTTTTTTTTCATTTTCATTTTTTTGTATTCTTGTTTCATTAGAAAAAATATTTTCTATTTTTTCTAACATTTTTTGTTTTACTTCTAAATCTTGTTCCATATTTTTTGAATATTGATTTTCTATACTTGTATCTTTCATTCGTCTACCTGTTAAACTATCAAGTAAAACTTCTATTTTATCTTCATTTGTAACATTACTTTGTATTTGATCTAAAATATTATTTATATATACTTCACTTTTATATAAATTATTTAAATTAGGTATATATTTATCATTTTTTGAAGTAGCTACTGATATATTATCTCCTACACCATTAACTATACTTGCTATTGATACTATATTATTATTTCCTAATTTAGATACAACACCTTCCCAAGAATCTTCTTTGATATTAAATTTATCATTTATTAATTCTATTGTTGTATTTATTTTTTCTTGAGTTATTTGTACTATTTTCCCTTCTTCTTTATTATATATTTCCTTTACTCTTTTTATTATATATTCTTTTATCTTTTCTTTTATCTTATTAAATACTTTTTCTAACCCTTCTTTTGTTTTATCTATTCCTAATATGTTTTCTAAATCTTCTGAAACACATTTTTCAACAAAACTTTTTATCTCTTTTATTTTAACATTTGTTCCTGGTATTTCCATTTCTGTAAGATTTTCTATTTGTTTTTCTATATCTATTGTTTCCTTACCTGTTTCTACTAACATTTTTAAAATAAATGTAGTTATAGCATTTGTTTTTTCAGAATTAAGTTCTTTTACTTTTTCTAACCCTTCTTCATCTTGTGCATTTTCCATTAAATGATTTTCTTGTTTTTTATTCATATAATTTGGGTTTGTTAAAAGTATTTTAATAAATTCTTCTTGTTCCTCTTTTGATTGTTCTTTTAACCCAATTCTTGTTAACCTTATATTTTCTATTATTGTTGTTTCTTGATTTAATAATACAAAATCAGCTTTTTCTTGAAGTTCTTTTATATATTTATATGGGTCATTATTTTGATACAACAATAATGCTGTTGAACTATTATTTATTAAATTACCTAAACCAGGTAATTGTGAATTAAAGAAGTTTTTAATGTTATTAACCATACCACCTTTTTCTATATTTGCTTCTTTTGTTGATATAGTTAAATCCATGAAAAAATTTGGTGTTATTTTCACTTCATTACTGGTTATTCCTTTTATTTTTGGAATATTAATTTCATCTAACTTTGTTCTTAATTTTAATTCCTGTTCTTGTAGTTTTAAATAAGTATCAAATTGTACTGGTGACATATTTAATTCACCTGTTTTTTTATCTGTAGTAATTTTTATATCACTAATTTGTTTTAATACTTCAAAATATTCTAAAATAGGTTTCCTATTTTTTGTTAGATTCAATATGGTTCTTATTATTTCTTGTTCTTCTTTACTTTCTTCTGGAATTTTAGTTATACTATATTCTATTATAGAATACATAGTATCTTCTACCCCTTGTTCTTCATTTAAAAGGTTTTTAATTAATTTTAATTCTTCTTTATTTTCTTCCTTTAATTCGGTTAAACCTAATATATCTTCTATTTTTTCTTTTATAGGTTTATCTAAATCAAAAATAGTATCCATGTTTTTATTTGATATTATATCTTCACTTATTATTAATCTTAATATTGTTTTTACTTCTTCATTTAATAACTTCACATATAGTTTTTCTTTTTCTTTTTCACTTTTATCTAAATTATGAGTTTTATATAAACTTTTTATTATTTCTATTCTATCAAATGTATATTCTATCAAATCTACATTCTTAGGATTTTCTTTCTTTAAATAATCTTTTAATGGTTCAATAATCAAATCCAATGTTTCTTTATTCATTTAAAATACCCTTTTTTCATTATTATAAGTTTATTTTAGTTTATTTTATTTAAGATTAGATTGTATTTCATGTAATTTTTTATTAGTTCAAAATAATTCATTTTTAAGTTCTAAATCTAATATTTTGTTAAAATTAATGGAAGTTTTGTTAAAATTAATGGAAGTTTTGTTTTTACTTATATAAGCTTTTAATTCATTTACTTCATTTTCCTAAAGATAAATATCTTTAGTCTTTATTGAGAACATAAAAAAATCCTTTATTATTATAAATTTTTAACTTTTTAACAAAAAAACTTTACATTTTATGGTTATATACATTATTATTATTTAATTCTTTTTTAAATAGTACTTTGAATACTTCTGTAGTTGTAACAACAAATATTTTATTATTATTGTCATCTATGAAATTATTATCAATTAATGTAGTTAATTGTTTAATTGTATTTGGGTTAGTTAAATCATCAAGAATAATTTTATTAGTAAATTTTGAAGATTTACTTAAAGCAGCTTTAATATCATCAGAAATAACTAGGTCAGTTTTAGTCTTTGAAGGATTACCTCCACCTACAAATTGTATCTCTTCTTTATTAAAAGTTAAAACCATTGTTTCACTCTTTAAAATTTCTTTTATTTCTTCTTTACCACCAGCATTAACTTTTCCTTTATCAGTAAGACTTGGAATATCTGTATATTTGGTACCAAGTTTTGCTTTACTTAATGCATTACCTTCTGGTAAATGTTCTTTGAAAAAATCCCAATTAATAGTACCTGTCCCAGTTACGTTTATTTGTTTTAAATCTTTTCTCTTTTCAATTTTCACATGTTTAGTAGGTTCTACTAAGTAATATAATTTTAATAATTCTCTTTGATTTTTCTTTAAAAAATTAATTAAAGTTATTGCAGTTTTATCAGCAAATTCATCAATAGAGATAATTTTTGTTTGAAGTTCTTTTATTAATTCAGGATTTGAATAATCATAATTTAGTAAATCTAGTAAATCAATCTCATTAAATAATTTCTTTGATAATGATTTTCCAAAATCTTCAATATTTAAAGAACCAAAAAACACTGTTTCTGAAGTATTTTTTGTAAGTGATATAGATTCAATAAACTTAACTGCTCTTTTTTCTTTAAATGCTAAAGGGTTGTCAAAATCTTTAGTTTCTTCTGTGTATTCAAGAAGTTTTCGAACTCCTTGTTTATCATCCATAAGACTATATAGTTTAATATAGTCATTAATACTATTTTGTTCATCTCCATCTTCATAATAATATTTTTGTAAAAATGAAAGTAAAACTTCCATAGTTCTATCATCAACATTAGTTTTATTACCATTTTTTTGTAAATCTAGTAAATAAGTGGTTAGTTTAGATACTCTTCTTGTTACACAACTATCATTAATACAACTTAATTGTTTTCCGGTATCACTTAATTCTAATAATTCATTACAAGAAGGACAATTTTTTGGTCCAGTGTTTTTATTTGTAATTTCTTTGGAATAATCTTCATTAATATCTAATTTTTTAAAATAATTAACTAAAAAAGATTGAAGTTCTTTTTTTCTTGGGTTATCATTTATCTCTGTTTTAATTATATAAGATATAGTTTCTTCCAATGCTTTTTGTAAAGGTTTTTTTGAGTTAATTAAGTTATTAAAAATAGAACCAATTTTAATATTCATCCAATGAGTTTTAGAAGTAGAATTGTAATTAGAATTAAAAGTATATTCTAAAATTGTATAAAAGTTTTCTAATTCTACTTGAGTAATTAGTTTTTCTTTAAATAAATCTTCAAAAATTGATTTTGAAGATTTATTTACAAAATTAAAAGTTTCATTACTCTTTGAATCAATAGGAGTTAAAAGATTAGGAATAACACCACCACTTCTAGCAATTTCAATTTCTTGCCCAGGTTGATAAATATTTAAAAAAGTTTCAATATTTTTAGTTTCTTTAACTGCACCTGAAACATTTTTTACTATAACACCACCTATATAAGTAGGTTCTATTTCTATAACAAAAGAAATATTAGATTTATTCATTCTAGTTTTAATATCTTTAATAATAGTATTAGCCGTAGGGGCAGAGAATTTAAGAGCAGAAACTCCAATTAATTCATTGTTATCATTAACTTTTCCTTTGGATTCTTTAGAAGTTAAAATAACACCATCACACTCATATGGGTATTCAGTTAAATCAGAATAATTTGAAGTTCCTATTTCACTTTTTAAATGTTTATAATCTAAATCATTGGAAATACAATCCATTAAATTATAAATAGCTAAACCAGTTTTGGTATTTGCTTTAATGTTAGGGATAACTAACATAGAATTGTCTTTAAATACTTCTTCAGATTTTTCACTATTAATCTTAGTTGCATCTTTTTCATTATCTATTTGATATAAATGAAAAGGTATAAAATCAAGATATTTTTCAAGTATATAAGGATGTAAGTCTTCACTTTTAATCATACCAGCAGCAGCATTTCTTAAATTAGTATATTTAGTATCGATACCAAACTTTTTTAGATCTTGATTAATAAGTTCTAATGTTTCTTTAGAAGTACCTAACTTTTTGATAATAATTTCACCTCTAATTTCAACTTCATTGATATCTTTATCAATATGATTCAATTCATTATTAAGTGTATTAGGTAAACTTTTAATCATTGAAGATTTATAATCAATATTAGTTAAAGTACTTTTACCTCCTCTTCCATAAAAACCGGATAAAGCAAAAGTATTATCTGTTTTTTTTATATAATGTCCATAGCCAGATAAACCATCTAATTTTGGTGTGTAATAACTTTCACCATTTTCTTCAATAGTATCTTGAATCATTTCCATGTCAGTTGATTTAGTAATGGTAGAACCTTCTTCACCAACAACAGGGACTTTATTTTGAAAAGTATTTAATAAATTAGTAAGGTGTTCTATGTTTAATTTTCTTTCATTTGCCCAAGTTAATACAGATTCTGGTAATTCTTTTTTCTTTGAATTATTTTGTATAGTATTAATAACTTCAAAAGAAGAAGTTGGATTAGTAGAAATAAATAATATTCTTTTTTCAAGGTCATTAAAGTTACTAAATAACTCTTCAAATTTATAACTATCCGGTTTATATTCAGTAGGATTGTTAATAACTTCTGTAATTTTATTAAATAATTCTTCATCTAAAGATAATATTAATTGAAAATAAACACTTAAATAACTTTTATCAGGAGATTTGTCGTTTATATTATTAATAATACTTCTTTGACCATTTTGATTATCATATAAACTATCAGACATGATTTCCATACCAATTTCATACATATAATTAGCATAAGATAGTATGTTGTCAACAATAGTTATTTGTTTTTCCATATTACCATTATTCATATCATCAAAACTTATAGATTGGAAATATTTTTCAAAACACTCTTTTAGTTCTGTTATGTAATTATGTCTGATAGATTTTTTGGATAATAAATTTATTGTTTGTTTTTTATCTTTATTTTTTAATTTAATAACTTTATTTTCAAGTAGTGAATCAAGAATATCATTTAGATTTTTTTTTTCAATAATCATTAAATACCTTTTTTTAATTTAATATCATTATAACAAAAAAATATTAAATTAATTTTAAGAATATCTAAATATTGTTAAAAAAAAAGAATTAAAATTAAAATAAAACATACAAAAAAATATTTGAAAAATTAAATTATTATGGAAATTAACTATTCAATAATAAGTGGACAAAGTTAGATATTTCTTATCTTATATTCCTTAATATAATAAGATATACATAAACTTTAAAGATAGATTAATAGTATTCATTTTAATATATGTAACTAAACTATAAGCTTATCATATGTTTGTTGTAATTGTTCTTGTGACATTTGAAGATATATTTGTCTTTTAAAATCATTGTTGGATTTCTCTAAAAATAAAACCTTATCAACTAAAGGTAAAGAAGAACAACCATCAAACATATAACTCATA
>Ga0209576_1000481_pt1 | contig 26383 bp, 18 predicted proteins | sample SaaInlV_DNA_135m_FD_184686 | JGI IMG/M metagenome (GOLD analysis project Ga0209576, IMG submission 184686) | Marine microbial communities from expanding oxygen minimum zones in the Saanich Inlet - SI075_LV_DNA_135m (SPAdes) (version 2) | ecosystem: Environmental > Aquatic > Marine > Unclassified... | reverse complement strand
CTTGCTGTGTTTGAGGATAAGTTTGCGGAATTTCAGGCGTTTCCGGAGCTTGCTCAATCTGTTGAGTTTCTGGTGCTTGCTGTGTTTGAGGATAAGTTTGCGGAATTTCAGGAGTTACTGGAGTTTGCTCAATCTGTTGAGTTTCTGCTGCTTGCTGTGTTTGAGGATAAGTTTGCTGTGTTTGCTGTGTTTCCGGAGTTACTGGAGTTTGCTGAATCTGTTGTGTTTCTGCTGCTTGCTGTGTTTGAGGATAAGTTTGCGGAATTTCAGGTGTTTGCGTTAATCCTTGTTGAGACAGACTTGCGTTCTCCTGCGATCTTTCCGGAGAAACCGAAGTTTCCGCAACAGCTGAATTGTCATCATTTTGCTGAGCATAACTGCTTTGCTCTTGTTCTTTGACTTGAGTGACGGCAGTTTCAGGTTTCGGATTTAGCACATCAGCCGGATTTTCTGCTACTTTATGAGTTTCCTTATTTCCTGACTGTAAAATGTTTTTGATAGCTGAAGCATCCGCATGCGGTTTTTTAACTGCGGAATCAACCGCTGGCGAATGTTGATGCTTTTCTACAGAATTATCCGGTACAGGGGGCACTGGCTCTTCAGTGGCAGCTTTTACAGAAATTGCGTTTTCAGCAGTTGTCACTACAGGCGCTTCTCCACTGCGAATATTCTGGATTCCACTGATTATTTCCGGAAGACCAACCAGAGGTTCTATGGACGCAATTTGGAGAATTGCCATTTCAAAACAAATTTTCGTGTGGGCGCTGCGCTTCATCTGTTCTTCCAGATCGAGCAAAATACGGAAAATCTGCTGTAACTCATCCGCACTTACAGCTTTGGCTATAGCCGCAAAGACTTCCAGATCATCTACTGAAATTTCCTGGAACAATGCCGGGCTTGTGCCTAGTGAGCGTACAAGTGCAGTGGTTTTAATAGTTTGCAGCAAATCTGCTAAAATATCGTGAGCATCATGACCATGCTCCTGCAGTTGCTGAAAATAACGCAGAGCCTCACCTTGATTCTTTTTCAGTAAAGCCTCCGTAAAAGCAAAGCGTGACTCACTGTCCAGAATTCCAAGAATCTGTGCCACTTTTTGATCAGTTGCACTCGTTCCGCTAAAACTGAGAATTTGATCAATTGCGGTCAAAGCGTCACGCATTCCGCCGACAGAATTCCGGGCAATCATTTCGATTGCCTTGCGGGACAGTTCAAGCTTTTCATTGCGGACAACTTTTTCTAGAAAATCCGCCATCGTTTGTAACGGGATTCTTAAAAAATCGTAACGCTGACAACGTGAAATAATCGTCTGAGGAATTTTGTGAGGGTCAGTGGTGGCAAAAATAAATTTTACGTATGAAGGCGGTTCTTCAAGAGTTTTCAGCAGTGCGTTGAAAGACTCAAGTGTAAGCATGTGCGCTTCATCAATGATATAAACTTTGTAACGACATCTCGCTGGCACATAATTTACGTTTTCACGCAGTTCACGGATATTGTCAATTCCACGGTTGGAAGCAGCATCAATTTCATATACATCCGGCGATGCGTTCTGACTTATTTCTACGCAGTTTTCGCAGCTGTTGCACGGGTCCCCATTGTCCGGATTCAGGCAATTCAGTGCGCGTGTTAAGATTCTTGCTGCACTCGTTTTGCCAACTCCACGTGATCCGGTAAACAAAAAGGCATGTGCCACTCTGTCTGATAGAACCGCATTGCGCAAAGTTTGTGCCGCAGTTTCCTGTCCAATTAGATCGTCAAAGCGGGAGGGACGCAACCTGCGCGCCAGCACAACATAAGACATGAAAGGGATTCCGGATTATTGAAGAGAGAGGCTGAGGAATGCGGCACATCTACAAAATCTTAGTGCTGCTTCCGTTAGGATCTGACACGGTTCGAAATTTTCAATTGCGCATCCCCAGCCATCAGAAGTGTTTTAGATATTCTATAAAAATTTCATAAAGTATCAACTCTTTAAAAAAGTTATTTAATTAACTTCCACTTCTTCACAAAGCCTGCGAATGCTGTTAGACTGAAACTCGAAATATTTCATTATTAATTCAGTCCAGTATCTTTTGTTATTTTTTTATGGCTAAATGGTTGGTAGTTTCAGATGTTGTTCAGTTGCTGCATGTTCCGGAGGCGACTATTTACCGTTGGATTCGCCAGGGTGACATACCGTGCGTGGTACGGCGTGGAAAGCATTATTTTAACCAGTCGACTCTGGTAACCTGGGCTGAATCAAAACATATTCACCTCGAAAAGCACTCACTCAGAGAGAGTAAAAAAAAACAAAAAGCGAGCGCTACTCAGTCCCCGCTTGTTGAAGCTTTTGAAGCAGGTAATGTTTTTCACACAGTTCCATCGGGCTCACTGGAAACACTTTTCAGCGAAATACCGTCCTGCATGAATTTACCACGGCAGCTTAAAGAAACATTAGCAGATCAACTAATGCAGCGTGAACTGCTTTCTTCAACTGGAATTGGAAATGGAATTGCAGTTCCTCATCCAAAAACACCGCTTGGACAGCAATTAAAAAAATCAATGGTTGGTACTTTTTTTTTAGAAAAACCATTGGACTTTAAAGCACCGGACGGAATGCCGGTTTTTGTCGTATTTGTGCTATTGAGTGCTGATTCTTTTCACCATCTACATTTGCTTTCTCAACTAGCACGTTTTCTAAATAATACAGAAGTAAATGACTTTCTCAAACACTCCCCTACATTAGAAAATCTCGTTGAGCAATTTCAAAAAAATCTGGCGGAGACAGCTTAACAAGTTCCTTTCACGCGGTTTCGTTGGAACTGACGCTGATCTACTTTCACGCTTTCAGGCAGTTTCAGCACGTGAAGCAGTAGTGATGATGACAGCTGCTCTGGGAATCGGACTGGTTTGCGGAATGCTTGCAGTGGGACTAAACTGGAGTGTTCATACTCTGCGGCTTTTCATCACAGAATTAGACCTCGGCTGGCGTTCGATCTTTTTCCCTGCTTTGGGTGCGGGAATTGCGGTATTTTTTGTGCGTTATCTCATGCATGATAATGAGGGACATGGAGTTTCCTCAGTGATCAAAGCCATTGCATTGGGTACCGGATCACTCCGGAGACGGATGATTTATTCGAGATTCTTTGGAAGTTTACTGACAGTCGGAACTGGAGGTTCAACCGGACTGGAAGGTCCGATTGTCAGCATCGGCGGTGCGATGGGTTCTGCACTAGGACGTTGGTTGGACATGAATGAACGTCACAAAAAACTACTCGTAGGTTATGGGGCAGCGGGAGCGGTTGCAGGAATTTTCAATGCACCTTTGACCGGTTTGATTTTTGCCTTGGAAATAATTATTGGTGAATGGTCTTATTTAACTATCCTGCCGACCATCATTGCCGCAGTTTCCGCGACTGAAATCAGCCGCTGGATCATGGGTGATAAGATTGCATTTTTTCAGGAAATTGCCGGATTTTCGATCACCTCTTTAATTGCCTGTTTTGCGCTCGGTGCAATTACCGGAGTTATCTCAATCCTGTTTGTCAGAAGTCTGCATGTCTGGGAAAAACTTTTTGCAAAAATTTCTCTGCATCTCTGGGTACGTGCTGCTATTGGTGGTTTGTCTGTAGGAGTTCTAGGTTATTACATGCCGGAAGTTTTGTCTGAGGGTTACTCTGCAACTCAGTCTTTTCTGACCGATTCAATCCGGCCGGAACTGGGTTTTATCCTCTTGTTTGTGCTGCTCAAATTTTTAGCCTGCGGTATCACTCTGGGAAGTGGTGGTGTAGGCGGAGTATTTGCCCCCAGCCTCGTGATCGGCAGCGGAGTTGGCCTCGCTTTCGGGATGATTCTGCATTTGCTGCCGCTCGACGGTGTTGCGGAAGACGCGGCTTTTGCTTTAGCAGGTATGGCTGGAATGGTTGCGGGAGTCATGCATGGACCGCTGACGGGAATATTCCTGGTTATGGAAGCCACTCGTGGTTATTCCATGATTTTACCCCTGATGCTGACTGCAAGCAGCGCCATGGTGGTTAGTTCGTTCTTTGAAATTGGTTCTGTTTATACTCAGGATCTGATTAAGCAGGGGAGTTTGATTAAACGTGGAACAGACAGATATTTGTTGCATCATCTGAATATTAGAGATATTTTAGACAAGGATTTCATCACCATCCCTGAAGGTCTGCTGTTAAGGGATTTCATTGATGAGTTCAAGAGAGCACGCCGCAATTATTTTCCTGTACTCGATGCAGAGAAACAATGTGTTGGAGTTGTTTTTCTGGATGACATCCGTCCGCATCTTTTTGATACAAGTCTTTATGATTTAGTAACGATGGGATCAGTCATGCGGAACTTGCCCATCATCAATTTAAATGAACCGATCAATGTTGCTCTGGACAAGTTTGAAACGTCTAAAGCATGGTCATTACCAGTCGTTGAAGGTAAATTATTTTTGGGAATGCTTTCCAAGTCGACTCTCTTTGATCATTATCGACGCGAACTGCAAATTCAGGCAATTTGAAAAAATATTCACGAAACACTTGATATTTTTTCCTGTTTCCTTAACTTTACAACAACCGGTTTTTTAAGCAGAAGACGATTAACTGGAGAATTAAACCAATTTCTGCAGTAAAAACCCCTCAAACTTTTTTAACCTTAAATGCATGGAGTTATGAACAAATCAGAATTAATCGAAGAATTATCAGACCGTACAGGACATAATCCGAGACTAACAGACCAGACAGTGCGGATCTTTTTTGACCGCATCAAGGACGCTCTTGACGCTGGTGATAAAGTAGAAATCCGTGGGTTCGGTTCTTTTACACTGAAAAAATATAAGGGATATTTCGGACGGAATCCTAAAACCGGTGAAACTGTGGAAGTCAAACCAAAGCAGCTTCCAGTTTTCCGGACAGGTAAGGATCTACGCAGTCGTGTCAATCAGTAACTTACTGCAAGATTAGGCATTTTCGTTCAAGTCTTCCGGAGGTTGATCCAGTAAATCCTTAAATCGTTGCTGGGGCTCAATCATCTTGGTGATTTGAACTGCGTGCTTGCCTTTGTATGCACCTTGTGTTGCCATGAATTTAAGTTTGTCCTGAACCATAACTTTAAGCGGTTTATCCTGATCCTGATTTAAGATAATACGGTCACCGTTTTTCAAGGTAAGAAAATTCCGCAGGGACATGCGTGCTTCTCCAAGCGCTACTTTTACACTAACTTTGGAGTTGCGAAGATTTTCTTCAAGGCGGCTGACGTTAACTGCATTGACTTCTTCATCAAAATTGGTTTTGCCTGCTTCTATTTGTAAGCGTACCGGGTCAAGCATCAGATAGGGTAGACAAATACTCATTGTGTATGGGACACGGTTGATTTCAACATCGAATGTTGTGCTCGCCACCACCTCTTCCTGTGGAACAATCGCAGCAAATTTAGGCTGTACTTCCATACGCTCAAAATATGGTTCCAATGGTGTTAATCTCTTCCAGGCTTTACCCAGATCTTCGAGTGCACTGAACACGACTTTTGAGAGCATCCGAGTTTCAATTCCTGTAAATTCACGTTTGGGAGGCGGATTTTCAAACCAGCCGTTTCCGCCGAAAAGCAGGTCGATCAGCACGTGTACCAGATGATGCTCAAAGACAAACAATGCGTGCCCCTGAAGTGGATTCATGCCAAAAATACTTAGTGAAGCAGGAGTTGTAATTGCTCCAAGATAATCCCGGAAACTTACCAGTTCTGTAGAACGACGTGTGATAGTTACCGGACGCCTCACATGATGTGAAAAACTCTGTGCGTAAATCCGGGCAAAACGGTCATAAACCGCTTCCAGTCCGGGCATCCGCCCACGTATAATCGGGGTTTGATGACCTAATTCATATGGCAAAACCTCAGTTTCCTGCTGTACTTCAGGATTCAGTCGTTTGTCCTGTTCAACCGAAATGCGTTTCAAAAGTGCATTTAATTCTTTCTTCGACTGAGACATAGACTATTTGGAGTAATGCTGTGAAATTAGGAGTTCTGGTTTATCTTGAGAATAATGACGAACATATTCTGATGATTCACCGTGAAAAAAAAGATGAACATCAGGGACTCTGGTTAGCACCCGGCGGAAAAGTCGAAGCAAATGAAGCTCCATACGAAACTGCGGTTCGTGAAACGCTGGAAGAAACCGGACTGCATATCAAAGATCCGGAACTAAAAGCCGTACTCTCTTTTCCTGATGAAGGAGACTCACCCTTTGGTGATGAATGGCACGTCTTTGTTTTTTACACGAACAGCTTTTCCGGAACACTCACCAAAGATTGTCCGGAGGGTCGACTTGAATGGATTCCCAAAAACAAGTTGACTGAACTCGCTTCGTGGGAAGGCGACCGACTGTTTACGCCTAGAATTCTGGAACCTGGATCCTTTTCTGCAAAATTTCTTTATTCCGGCAAAACTTTATTGGACTACACTTTTTCCGAATGCAAACATCAAGTGTAAATTCGAATGTTTTGAAACGCAAGGCAAGACAACTTTTTTCCATGAATTATACAATGTTCCGTCATTACAGCATAATCTTAATTTTCGTTTTATTCCTCTCAGGATGTCAGGTACAAGTACGCTATCCTGCGGAATTTCCAGCAGAAACTGTTATCAGCAATGAAGAAACTTTCTGGTTCTGGGGTTTAATAGGCGAGAAAAAATACGAGCTTAACGACCTCTGCCCACAAGGCAGGGTATATGAACTACGAATCCACAACACCTGGATGCAAAGCACTTACACTGCACTCACGCTGGGAATCTACAGTCCACGCACAATCACCATCGTCTGCTCAATCCGGGGCGAATAGACCACACACAATCACCATCACCTGCTCAATCCGGGGCGAATAGTCCACACACAATCACCTTCGCCTGCTCAATCCGGGGTGAATAGTCCACAGATAATCACCATCGCCTGCTCAATCCGGGGTGAATAGTCCACACACAATCACCATCGCCTGCTCAATCCGGGGTGAATAGTCCACAGATAATCCTCAGTGCAGAGCCGGGTTACGGCTCTTGCCTAACCCGGCCTACACATTTTGATTTATTTTTTGTGGGTTTTTCTGAAAACAGCCCCCGAATTTATTCGGGGGGATAAAGGGGATCATAATAAACATGAAACCGTTTCAACGCTGCTCTCGTTAAAAAGTCCAAAAGCACTGTCACTCAGATATTTATCAGGCGGGGTCATACTTTTAAGCAAAGATAATTCGACCGGAAGTAACGTTGATAACTTCAGCAAATTAAATGGATAATGCTAAAATTCAGCGTAAAAACTCTAAAACGAAAAAATATTAAAAAATATTGCTTTTATCTTTGAGCTAACTCAAGTATATTTCTGCAAGTCTTTAAAGCAAAACTCAACAAATGGAATAATTTAATGAAATCACACACACAGGTTGCAGTCATTGGCGGCGGAGTAGTCGGTTGCAGTGTTCTCTATCACCTCACAAAACTAGGTTGGAAAGACGCAATTTTGCTGGAACGTTCCGAACTGACATCCGGTTCTACATGGCATGCCGCTGGTGGAATTCACACTATCAACGGTGATCCGAATGTGGCAAAACTGCAGCAGTACACGATTGAGCTTTATCAGGAAATTGAGGAAATTTCGGGACAGGACATCGGCCTGCACATGTCAGGCGGAATAATGCTGGCGGCGACTCAGGAACGTTTTGACTGGCTTAAAAGCATGCACGCCAAAGGTGCTTACCTCGGAATGGACACAGAAATAATCAGTGCCAGAGAAGCGGCTGAAATTATGCCTCTGATCAATCCGGATCATTTTGTAGGTGCACTGCTTGATCCGATGGAAGGCCACCTTGATCCTTCCGGAACAACCTGGGCCTACGCCAAAGCTGCCAAAAAACAAGGAGCTGAAATATATCAAGGTGTACGAGTTACAGCTTTACTTCCTCAACCGGAAGGAGGATGGCGCATATTTCTCGAAAATAGAGACACTCAAGAAAAACATGAAATACACGCTGAACATGTAGTCAATGCCGGAGGACTTTGGGCAAGGGAAGTTGGACGAATGGTTGGCTTGGAGCTGCCTGTACTGGCGATGGAACACATGTATTTGCTGACAGAAGATATGCCGGAAGTAGCAGCATTCAACAAGGAAAAAGGACACGAAATTCCGCATGCAGTTGATTTCGACGGTGAACTCTATTTGCGTCAGGAACAAATGGGGATGTTGATGGGAACCTACGAAAAAGCGTGTAAACCATGGTCACCCAAAGAAACTCCATGGGATTTTGGACAGGATTTATTACCACCGGATCTGGATCGAATCGCACCTTCGCTGGAAGTCGGCTTCAAGCATTTTCCGGCGTTTGAAAATGCGGGAATTAAAAAAGTCATTAACGGCCCCTTCACCTTCGCTCCGGACGGAAATCCATTGATCGGTCCAGTTCGCGGGCTTCCGGGATTTTGGTGTGCCTGTGCAGTGATGGCCGGATTCAGTCAAGGCGGTGGTGTTGGTTTGGCCTTAGCAAATTGGATGATCGACGGTGATCCAGGCTTTGATGTTTTTGGCATGGATGTCAGCCGTTTTGGTGACTGGGCTACGCGTCCCTACACTAACGCCAAGGTACAGGAAAATTATTCGCGCCGCTTTTCAATCCGTTTTCCTAATGAAGAACTTCCTGCAGGACGACCATTGCGGACGACTCCGATTTACGATAAGATGCTTGCCGAAGGTGCGCAAATGGGAGAGTCTTACGGTTTGGAAGTACCGCTCTGGTTTGCACCTGAAGGTGAGGAGGACAAATTTTCATGGAGACGTTCCACCGATTTTGAACACGTTGCGGCAGAAGTTAAGGCCGTGCGTGAAGGTGTAGGCTTGCTTGAAATTTCCGGATTTGCGAAATATTCCGTGGTTGGCTCAGGTGCGGCTGATTGGCTGGATCACCTACTGGCTTGCCGGATTCCGAAACCCGGACGGATGACACTTGCGCCGATGCTGAACCAAAACGGGAAGCTGATTGGAGATTTTACTCTTTCAAATATCGATGACGAAGAATATTACATTGTCGGTTCAGGAATCGCGGAAGAATATCATTTGCGCTGGTTTGAAGAAAGCCTTACGGAGCATCTTCCGGAAACTGCGGATGTTCAAGTCATTCCGCACGGCACCGGAATTGTCGGACTTTCGATTGCCGGTCCTAAATCAAATGAACTGCTGGCAAAAGTCAGCGATGAGGATGTTTCCAAAACAGCCTTCCCTTTTATGCACATCCGGAAAATGGAAATCGGCAATGTTTCCTGTCTGGTGGGGCGAGTGAGCTACACCGGAGATTTGGGATATGAATTGTGGATGGAAGCAGATGTTCAACGTTATGTGCTGGAACTTCTGCAGAAAGAAGGGGAAGAATTCGGAATCCGCTCATTCGGTCTCCGTGCTCTGAATGCCTTGCGTCTCGAAAAAAACTACGGTTCATGGGCCAGAGAATACCGTCCGATTTACGGACCGTATGAAGCGGAACTCGGACGTTTCGTAGCGGTTGACAAAGAAGCGGATTTCATTGGAAAAAGCGCTGCACTTCAGGAAAAGTCAGACGCTGGAAAAGCAACACCTAAACTACGGTTGCGTACATTTGTGGTTGATGTAAATGACGCTGATGTAATTGGTGACGAACCGATTTGGTTCCGCAGAGGGTCTGACAAAAACGCACCTGACGAAGTAAAAGGCTGGGTAACTTCAGGAGGGTATGCACATAATTCCGGAGTTTCTGTGGCCATGGGCTATGTACCGCAAGAAATCGCGGACGAAAAACACGGCTGGTCAATCGAAATTCTTGGTCAACGCTGTTCCGCAACTTTACAGGAGGAAGCGCTTTTTGATCCAAAAGGACGAATCATGCGAGCATAATTGAGGACAACACCGTAATGACTTTCAAAATAATGCAATGTGTTTGAAAAAGCATTTGCTGAATTTGTTGAATTTTCTGCAGAACACAACTATGATGAACTCGCAAAATTAAGATTTCTCGTTTCGTAAGCAATGACACACGTTTAGGACATTTAACTACAAAGTTAATAATCTGAAAATGGGCTCGTTTTTGCCCATAAAACAGGAGGAGGAAAAAATGAGTGCAAACATCTTGGACGGCAAGCAGATTGCCAAAGACATTGTTGATGATGTTTCCGAAAAAGTTTCAGAATTAAAATTAAGCGGTTGGTGTCCGAAGCTGATTTCGATCAAAGTTGGAACAAACCCCGCAGTTGATCTTTACATAAGGAATCAGCGTCTGAAAGCTGAGCAAGTTGGAATTATCTTTGAAGAAAAAGAATATCCGGATGATATTTCCGCCAATGAACTACAGGCAGCAATTGCCAATTTCAACGTGGATCCAAAAGTTACCGGCATCTTTTTACAGCGTCCTGTTCCGGAAAGCATTCCCATTAAAACTCTGCAGAAAGCCATTCATCCTCTCAAAGACGTGGAAGGAATGCACCCTACGTCTATTGGAAACATCGTCTACAATGAACTGGAACTTGGACCATGCACTGCCATGGCTTCAGTAGAATTATTGAGGCGTACCGGACAGGATTTGAAAGGGCTGGATGTTGTGGTAATCGGTCACTCCGAAATTGTCGGCAAACCCATTGCTTTCCTTTTGATGGCAGAAGGAGCGACGGTGACAGTATGTCATCATATGACTAAAGATGTGGCAGATCATTCACGACGTGCGGATGCGGTTTTTGTCGCAGTTGGGAAACCCAATCTCATCACGGCGGATATGCTCAAATTCGGAGCAACTTTGATAGATATCGGCATTAACCGTGTTACAGATGAACAGGGGAAAAGCAGAATCGTCGGGGACAGCGATTTTGATTCATGTTTCGCAAAGGCCGGCTGGATAACGCCAGTACCCGGAGGAGTTGGCCCCGTAACAGTTTCCTACCTCATGCGCAACTCTGTTTCAGCCGCACAAAGACTGAAGTCACATTATGAAGCACAATTTCAGAACACTGTTGATTCTAATTTTTGAGAGAAAAAATGCCTTTAGCTTCTGTTAATGCAATAAAAAGCGGAAAAGCACGTCAGCACGGCGCCATGGAATTTAGTGCAGCACCGGTTGATCTCGACACGGTACGGCGTTATCGTCTGCAACGACTGCGTACAAAAATGGCGGAATTCGATGTCGCCGGATTGTTATTATTCAATCAGATCAATACGCGCTATGCAGTGGATGCGACAAACATGCAGATCTGGTGTTCACATTATGAAACACGTTGCGTCTTTGTCTCACTTGAAGGTCCGGTTGTGCTGTTCGATTATTCCAATCATCCGTACCTTGCTGAAGACATTCCAACCATTGATGAATACCGTGTGCTACCAGCTTTCTACTTTTTTGGGGCTGGAAATCGGGGTGGAGAATTCGTCAAAGAGTTTGCCGCTCAAATTACGGATTTGATGAATCAGCATGGTGGGGGAAATAAACGTCTGGCCGTGGACTCTTTGTCACACACTGGTTGTGACGCACTTCGAGCCAGGGGTTTAATGCTCGTTGAAGGAGAACAAATCACTGAAACCGCAAGAGCAGTTAAGTCAAAAGAAGAGTTAATTTTAATGCAAGCCTCCATGGATGTTTGTCAAGCAGGAATTCGCTCCATGCATGATGCTTTACAACCTGGAATTACGGAAAATGCACTCTGGGCGAAACTGCATGAAACGAATATCCGTCTTGGTGGAGAGTGGATTGAAACACGTCTGTTGTCTTCCGGACCACGTACAAATCCCTGGTTCAGGGAATGCTCAATGCGTACAATCGAAAAAGGTGATATGCTCAGTTTTGATACAGATTTGATCGGGCCTTACGGTTACTGTTCCGACATTTCACGGGCTTGGATTTGCGGTGACAGTGCAACTGACGAACAGCGCCGATTGTACGGAAAAGCATTTGAGCAGATTGAACACAATATTTCTGTATTAAAAGCCGGCATGAGTTTCCGTGAAGTTTCGGAAAAATGCTGGCCTATTCCGGATGAATTTCTCTCTCATCGTTACAGCAGTTTGATTCACGGTGTTGGACTTGCGGATGAATATCCAAACATCAAACATCTAAATGACTATGAGGCCAAAGGTTATGACGGACTGCTCGAAGAAGGAATGGTGCTTTGTGTTGAGTCATTCATCGGTACTGAAGAAGGTCGTGAAGGTGTGAAACTGGAAGAACAAGTGCTCATCACGAAAACCGGAGTGGAACGACAATCCAGTTATCCGTTCGAAATTGACATGCTTTGATTGCACTCAGCAAGTTTCAATGCTTCGTCAGGTAAGGCGAAGAACTGGCACAGATTTAAAGTGAAATTGTTAAAAATATTGGCTTACTGCTATACCTAACCCAACCTACGAAATTTATACCTTGGAGCAATTTTCTGATATTAAAAAAGATAAGGCATTGATGAATGCCTGGCTTGACAAAAACCGGATTACGGCTTCTGTTGCTGAATTTCAACCAGGTTCCGGAATTGAAAAACTGAAGCTGCGTTTTGATATTGTCAAACTGCGTAACGCCCTGAAAGAAGCTCAAAAATATGTAGTGGATTTAGGTGCCGGTTTTGGCGCCATTCCTTTGACTCGACGCCCCCTAAGTTCTAGAACCTCAAATACTGATGCTGCTACAGACAGCGATCTGATAGGACGTTATTATTTGCGTCCGGATGCGACTTATGAGGAGGTTGCACGGGATGAAGTGGTGGATGAGTTTGAGTTTTCGGAACTGATCCCGGAGTTTGAAGGAACTTATTTTGAAACTCTGCATCAGGAATTGTCAAAGCGTTTTCCAATTGGACGGATGCGGGTAATGCTGAAGGAACCACTGACCTGCAACTCGTGGCATCGTGATCCGGAACCGCGGTTGCACATTCCCATCATTACCAATCCGGGTTCACTCTTTGTGATTAACCACCATGTAACTCACTTGCCCGCTGACGGCTCTGTTTATTTTACTGACACTCGGGCATATCACATGGCCATGAACGGCGGTGAGCAGCCGCGTGTGCATATTGTAGCGGCATTGCCATTGAAGTATTAAACATGAACTACATCTTTGTAATATGTGAAGGCTGAGAATGCCTGTAAAATGTGAGGATAGAGCTGTGTCTCTGCCCAATTATAAGATATGTTTGTCCAACAAATAATTGGAATAATAACATGATGAACAAATTCAATCCAAATGTTCATCACCGCAGTTCAATTCGACTAAAAGGATATGATTATTCGCAATCTGGATTGTATTTTGTGACCATTTGTGTAAAAAAACGAATATGTTTATTTGGTGATATTGACAACGAGAAAATGATATTAAATGGTGCAGGTACAATGATAAATAAATGGTATTATGAATTAGAAAATAAATTTCGTGATATAAAATGTCTAGAAATGACAATTATGCCAAATCATTTTCATTGCATTATCAGAAATGTAGGGGCAGACCTGTGTGTCTGCCCTGATAAATCATCACGTGATCAACAATCATCACGTGACCAACAAATATTGGGCGAACACACAGGTTCGCCCCTACATCGCGTGCTACAATGGTTTAAAACGATGACCACCAATGAATATATTCGCGGGGTAAAAGATAACAATTGGCTACGATTTGACGGTAAATTATGGCAACGAAATTATTGGGAACATATTATTCGTAATGAAATTTCATACCAGACAATATCAGCATATGTTAGCAACAATCCGCAAAAATGGAATGAAGATAAATTGAATCCAGATGTTAATCATCGTAGGGGCAGACCTGTGTGTCTGCCCTGTTAATTCATCAAGCGAACAATAATCTGAAGATCAAATTGTCCAGTTGATTTAAAACCATTTATTTTAGTTAAATATATGACACGAGAACGAAAACGTAAGGGTCGGGTGCAGTCCAGAACGATTGCCGGAATTCAGCAACAGCCCTGGAAACAACCGCGAAATCTTTATTCTCCTTTTGAAATTGCGAGTGCAGATCAAATCGAAGCTCTGCATCAAAGCAGTTTACGCATTTTAGCAGAACTCGGCATCGCATTTTTGGACGATGAGGCACTTGATATTCTCAAAGAACATGGTGCAGAGGTTAACCGTTCTACGAAAATGGTTAAGTTTTCTCCAGAATTGATTGAAAAATATATCGCAAAAGCACCATCCAAGTTCACGCTTCATGCACGAAATCCGCAGCACAACCTGGAAATTGGCGAGAATTGGACTTTGTATTCAATGGTCGGAAGCACACCAAATTGTTCCGATCTGGATCATGGAAGACGTCCCGGAAATTTTACGGATTATCAAAATTTAATCCGCCTAGCCCAGCATTTCAACGTCATTCACATGACCGGAGGTTATCCGGTAGAACCGATTGATTTACCAGCAAATACAAGGCATCTGGATTGTGCATTCACACATTTGACATTGACAGACAAAGTCTTTCACGCATATTCTCTGGGGAAACAGCGAGTCGCGGACAGCATCGATATGCTTTGCATCGGACTTGGACTCAGCAGAGAGCAACTCAAAAAGCAACCCAGCCTCATTTCTATCATCAACACTTCTTCGCCACTAAGACTCGACGGTGTAATGATTCAGGGCATGTTGGAAATGATCCGTAACGGTCAGTCGGTTTGTGTAACACCTTTCACGCTATCCGGTGCAATGGCGCCTGTCACACTGGCTGGCGCTTTGTCACTACAGAACGCAGAAGCACTGGCCACGCTGGCTTTCACACAAATGGCCGCACCTGGGGCGCCTGTGATTTACGGAGGATTCACTTCTAATGTTGATATGAAATCTGGCGCACCGGCTTTTGGAACACCGGAACTCGCCAAATCGACTTTAATCGGCGGACAACTGGCACGGCGTTACGGACTGCCTTATCGTGCTTCGAATGTGAATGCCTGCAATGCGGTCGATACGCAGGCTGGTTACGAGTCGATGATGTCACTCTGGCCGACGATACAGAGTCACTGCAATTTTGTCAAACATGCTGCCGGCTGGCTTGAAGGCGGACTCTGCGCTTCTTTTGAAAAAGTGATCGTTGATGTTGAATTACTGCAAATGATGTCCGCTTTTCTGGAAGAACTCTCTTTTTCAACTGCTGATCTGGCATTTGACGCAATTGCAGATGTCGGCCCCGGCGGACATTTCTTCGGTACACAGCACACATTGGAGAGATACGAAACTGCGTTTTATCCGCCAATCCTTTCTGATTGGAGCAACTTTGGTCAATGGACGGAAAACGGCAGTCTTGACACCGCTCAACGTGCCAATAAAATCTGGAAGCAAGCCCTGTCAGAATATCAAAAACCGCCCCTCGAAGAGTCGATAGTTGAGGAGTTAGAAGCCTTTGTCGCAAAACGGAAGGAGAATCCCGGAATTTCGATTCACTGAAAATGAATTCTCCAATCGCCACACTTCCACTCTATGACCTTCCGGAAGCCCGGATTCAAACCGATGCTTTATGGAAAGGTCTCGCTGATTCATTCCGCAAATTCGGTTTGAACAGCGAACCTGACAGTATGTCTTTCAAGGTGCCGGATGCTTTATTTCGCGCTGACAACTGTTACGCGGAAACAGTTTTTTTCGCACAAATTTGCGGTTATCCGTTAACGCATGAATTTTCCGGACGTTTTCAGGTTATAGCTACACCTGTTTACAAAACCCCTTTTTTTTCAGGAGCAGAATACAGAAGCGCGATTGTCGTGCATCAGCAATGCGAATGGGAAACACTTGCGCAAGCAGAGGGTAGCCGAGCAGTAATTAATTCAAAAAATTCGCATTCCGGATTCAACATTTTGCGCTTTATGGTAACTCAGTTGACTGGAGTGGCTCATGCAGAAGAAAAACTTAACAAAGCATTTTTCCGGGAAGTCTTAATAAGCGGCGGTCATCGTGAAAGTTTATTGCGGATTTCGCAAAAGCAGGCTGATGTGGCCACAATTGACTGTTTAACCTGGAGCATGCTGGAAAGATACGCACCGGAAAATTTGCAAGCTTGCCGTATCTTAGAGTTGTCACCTCCGGCCCCCGCACCAGCGTTTGTGACTGAGCGGGATACCTCACCGGCAAAGCTCGAACTTTTCCGGAAGGCTTTGCAATTTGCCTGCAACGATCCTGTACTAAAATCGGTGTGTGAACAATTGTTTTTGGAAAATGTAGAGGTTCTTGAGGATAATTCTTATAATTCCTTTTTGAAAATGGAAAAAGAGTCGATTGAAGATTTATAATTTAAAAGTTCAGCTGAAAATGATTATTTTCAGATCGATTAATTGACCTATTCACATTTATGAGTAAAAATAATGATTATCCCTTGACATACTTGTTAGCTAGTTATAGTGTTCTGTGCTGGCGGTATTTCCGTCGCTCATCGTCGCACTTGCGACATATTGTATAAAATTACTTGGAGGATTATGAAAAAGTCTGATAACCCAGAAATAAATACCCCTGTTCGCCGTTTAGTCCAACAGCTTGTTGGAACAGCTAACGAAAGTGAAGTCAGCCGACGCGAATTTCTCGCAACTGCAAGTGCATTAGGATTCAGCGCGACTGCAGCGTATGGACTGCTTGGACTGCCTTTCCCAAAAACCGCAAAAGCCGCTGGTAAAAAAGGTGGAGTATTTAAAGTGTCGATGAATATCAAAGACATTAAAGATCCACGCATTTATGACTGGTCGGAAATGGGTAATGTGACCCGTCAGTTTTGTGAACCATTGGTACGCTACACTCCGGATTTCACTTTCAAAGGTATGTTGCTGGAAAGTTGGGACGTCAACGGAGATGCGACTCAATACACTCTGCATGTACGCAAAGGAGCTACCTGGAACAACGGTGACACCTTCGACGCGGATGATGTGGTCTTCAACTTAAATCGCTGGTGCGATGGCACAGTTGAAGGAAACTCAATGGCGAGCCGTATGGAAGCGCTAGTGGATTCCGCAACCAAAAAAGCCCGCTCCGGAGCCATTGTGAAGGTTAACAACTTTACTGTTCAACTGAATTTAAAACAACCTGACATCAGCATAATTCCGGGAATTGCAGACTATCCAGGTTTAATTGTCCATCGCGATTTTGAAAAAGATGGCGGGGACCTCAAGAAAGCACCAATCGGCACAGGACCATTTGAACTGAAATCTTTCGAGGTTGGAGTAGGCGCGAAACTCAGTCGACGCAAATCCGGCTGGTGGGGCGGTGAAGTCTATCTGGACGGTATCGAATACACCGATTACGGAACTGATCCGGCAGCAGAAATAGCGGCTTTTGAATCGGGTGAAATTCACGCCAATTACGGAACCACCGGTGATAATGTGGAAATTTTGGATGCTTTTGGTCTTAACAAAAACGAAGTGGTGACTGCGGCAACTGTGGTAGCACGGATGAATGTCAGTGCCTTCCCTTATAACAACCAGAAGGTGCGTAACGCATTTCAGCTGGCAGTGGACAATTCAGTTGTGCTGGAGTTGGGTTATAACGGATTAGGCAAACCTGCGGAAAATCATCATGTAGGTCCAATGCATCCGGAATACTACAAACTTTCGGCTGTCAAACGTAATGCGGAAAAGGCGCAGGCGCTGCTCAAAGAAGCAGGCGTTGCAGACCGCGAATTTGAATTGATTTCGATTGACGACGATTGGCGGCGGAACACCACCGATGCCATTGCAGGTCAACTCCGCAAGGCCGGAATCAAAGTTAAACGTACTGTCATTCCAGGGTCATCGTTCTGGAACAACTGGGTTCAATACCAGTTCTCCACCACCAACTGGAATATGCGGCCGCTCGGTGTTCAGGTTTTAAAGCTGGCTTATCATTCTTCCGCAATCGGAAAATGGAACGAGACCGCTTTCTCCAATGCAGAATTTGACAAAAAACTCGATGCTGCACTGGGTGTCGCAGATATTGAAAAACGTCGTGAGTTGATGAAGGATATTGAGCAGATTCTGCAGGATTCCGGAATCCTCATCCAACCTTATTGGCGTTCGCTTTTCAATCACTCTGTTGCTGGTGTTCATGGACTGCGCATGCATCAGACCTTCGAGCATCAATACGAAGAAGTTTGGCTCGACTGAGAAGTTGAGAACCAATTGATGTCGGCGGGCAGTAATGTCCGCCCTTCTTCTTTGAAACAAAGGTCGGTCTCCCAACCTGTCCGGCATGCGTAATTATACGCTCTTTCCTTTTTTGCTGATCCGAACTGTTCATGCTTGGTTTTATAATCAAACGTACCCTGATCATGATGCTGACCATGTTGGCGTTGTCGCTGGTAGTATTTACGTTGGTCAATCTGGAGCCGAACCTGCGTAAACTGGCACTTGAACAAAACAACAACCGTATGGGGCAGGAGGCAGTGGACAGCTGGCTTGATAAAAACGGCTACCGCCGCCCCTTTGTTGTACGATATGGTGAATGGCTGACTGGAGTCATCAGTGGAGATCTTGGCTATTCAACGCGTTTCCGTATGCCGGTCAATGAAGCCCTGCCCAAGCGTTTAGGCTATACAGGCATACTCGCATTCTGGGTGTTGATGACAATGGTTCCCTCAGCACTGTTGATTGGCATTTTAAGCGGAATGAAGGAGGGTTCTGTGGTGGACCGCATTCTCTCCATAGTCTCTGTTACCACTACCGCAACACCTGAATATGTCAGCGGTATTCTTTTTACTGTCATCTTTGCCTCACTGCTTGGTTGGTTCAAAGGAGTTGCTAATGTAAATAACATTACTTTTGAAAATTTTACACTACCCGTGTTGACCATGTCAATTTACGGAATGGGTTACATTGCTCGGATGACTCGTGCTTCAATGAGCGAGGTCATGACTTCACAATATATTCGCACAGCACACCTCAAAGGACTTCCTTTCAGAACGGTTGTTCTCAAACATGCTTTACGTAACGCGTTGATTGCACCTTTCACCGTTATTTTGCTGCAATTTCCGTGGCTGCTCACAGGAGTTGTGATCGTAGAAAAAATATTCAATTACAAAGGCTTCGGCTGGGTCTTGGTAGAAGCAGCAGAAAATAATGATATAAATTTACTGCTCGCCTGTTCGCTGGTTTCTGTAGTTGTGGTCATCGGCACACAACTGATCTCTGACGTTGGTTATGCCTACCTTAATCCCCGTATCCGTGTGGAGCCCTGATTATGATGGAAACACTTAATTTGTGGGAAATGTGGGCAGGAGTGGCGCTCCGCTTTTGGCCGGTATGGCTGTCAATGGCAGGCAGTTATCTGCTGATGCGTTCTAAGCGTAAACAGCTTGGTGTATTCGGGCATTTACTGGACAGTAGAGTTGGAATAACAGGATTATTGATCGTTTTTTTCTGGTTCTATTCCGCAGTTTTTGCAGATCTGGTAGCAACCTTTGATCCGCTCGAACAATTTTACCGCTATCGTCGTAAACCCCCTGGAATTATAGAAGCCGAAAGTATGATACCGATGTTTTTCGGCACTGACAATCTTGGCCGGGATCTCTTCAGCCGGATGGTACACGGCAGCCGGTTTGTCCTGTTAATTGCTCCTTCTGCTACACTGGTTGCCTTCATTGTCGGTATCACACTTGGACTGCCTGCGGGTTATAAAGGTGGCCGAACGGATTCTATACTCTCTTTCATTGCAAACATGATTTTGTCATTTCCGGTGATTGTACTTTTTTATCTGCTGGTAACACCGGGAATCCGTGAAACAATTCTGCCAAATGTGATGGCCAGTGTCTTTTTTATCTTTCCAATCATTTTTGCATTGACGGTAGTACGGAGCCGTTATTCCGAACGTCCCGGATTAATGTATCCATGGATTGTGATAATTCTTATCCTTGGAGCATGGCTTTATTCGGGTGTTGTCTTTAATGCTGATCCGCTGGGTTGGATTTCGATGGATCCAAATGAATTAAATATCTTCGCCGCAGTTGTTTTTGCCAGTTCTCCCGGAGTTTTCAGAATCGTACGTGGATTGACTATGGATATTAAAACACGTGACTATGTTGCTGCTGCACAAACGCGTGGTGAAACTCAGTGGTACATTATGCTCTGGGAAATTTTGCCTAACGCCAGAGGTCCTCTGATTGTGGACGCCTGCCTGCGTATCGGCTACACCACGATACTGTTGGGCACACTCGGTTTTTTCGGCTTGGGCTTAGCACCGGAAAGTCCGGATTGGGGTTCGATGATTAATCAAACCCGCGGATTAATCCGTCTGGCACCTACAATTGTTCTGCCGCAAACCATCGCACTTGCCAGTTTTGTTCTCGGACTAAATTTGCTGGCAGACGGACTGCGTGAAGAATCGTTGAAAGACTAATACTTTCAGCTGCTGGTTTTCACGTAAATGTGCGGATAATTATCTTTGTGAATGATCCGTTAAATAAAATATTTTTAGCAGTTTTCAGCCACGATAAGCTGTGGCTAAAAACCTGAAATCTGAACTAAATCATGTCTGAACCTATTCTGGAAATCGATAATCTCTCGGTCTCATTCTTCACACGTCACGGAGAAATTCCTGCAGTCATGGATTTTTCGATGACAGTACATGCCGGAGAAGCAATGGGTCTAGTGGGTGAATCCGGATGCGGAAAGTCCACAGTAGCACTTGCTATTATGCGTTATCTGGGAGTAAATGGAAAAATAACTGCCGGCAGCATACGTTTTCGTGGACGTGAAATGACAGAAATTTCATCTGCGGAGTTGCGTGAACTCCGAGGATCACAGATTTCGATGATCTACCAGGAACCTATGGCTTCGCTGAATCCTGCCATGCGTGTCGGTCAGCAACTGATGGAAGTCCCTCTTTCACATGAATTCATCAGTAAAGCTAAAGCCAAAAAGAATTCGCTGGAAATGTTAGAGGCAGTTCGGCTGTCTGACCCTGAACGCATTTTCAGTTCCTACCCGCACCAAATTTCCGGAGGCCAGCAGCAGCGCATCGTGATTGCCATGGCCTTGTTGTCAAGACCGGCTTTGCTTCTGCTGGATGAACCGACAACAGCACTGGACGTAACGGTTGAAGCTGGCATCATCGAACTCGTACGTGATCTTGGCCAAGAATTTGGCACTTCAATGCTTTTCGTTTCACATAATCTCGGCTTGATTTTGGAAACCTGTGACCGTATCACCGTCATGTATTCCGGCGAAACTGTTGAAAACGGTCCTATCAAAGATGTATTCCGGAAAATGCGTCACCCTTACACTCAAGGCTTGCTCCGATCCATTCCACTTCCCGGAACAGACAAAACAGCACGTCCACTGATTTCAATTCCTGGACAACTGCCGCTACCGCATGAACGTCCTTCCGGCTGCAACTTCGGTCCCCGTTGTTCTCATTTTGAGTCGGGACTCTGTGATTCTGAGGATGTTCCGATGGTCTCTGTTAATGATAGTGGACATTACAGCCGTTGTCTGCGGGTTGAAAAAATCGACTGGAACGCAGTTCCGAATGCAGCAGAGCATGTGGAAAAAATTGAAATGGGTGAGACAATCTTGTCTGTAAACAACCTCAGTAAACGTTACTCTGTTTCAGCAAATTCCTGGTTTTCAAATAAAAATTCAGGAACAGTGAAAGCCAACGAAAAAATTAACTTCGAAGCAAAAAAAGGCCAAATAATCGCCATTGTTGGAGAATCAGGTTGCGGAAAATCGACACTGGCAAAAGTTCTGTTAGGACTTGAACAGGCTTCAGAAGGTGACGCTGATTTTGAAGGTGTGAACCTCGCTCATACACCTGTTGAGGATCGTACAGTCAAAACCGTCGGACACCTGCAGATCATCTTCCAAAATCCGTTTGATACTCTTAATCCGAGCCATACTATCGGTAAGCAAATTATCCGTGCACTTGAAAAATTTAATATCGGTAAAACTCCGGAAAATCGCCGTGAAAAAATGTTTGAGCTGCTAGATATGGTTAATCTCCCTCGTGAATTTGAACGACGAGTGCCGCGTCAACTTTCCGGAGGACAAAAACAAAGAGTTGGAATCGCACGCGCATTTGCAGGCAAGCCGTCTCTAGTGGTTGCCGATGAACCTGTTTCTGCGTTGGATGTTTCTGTACAGGCGGCGATTACGGAACTCTTAACCGACATTCAACGCGAAGAGCAGACAACACTGCTGTTTATCAGTCACGACCTCAGCATGGTACGCTATCTGGCGGATCAAGTAATCGTCATGTATCTCGGAAAAATTGTTGAGCAGGGAAGCGCGGACGAAGTTTTTTCACCGCCCTATCACCCTTATACTGAGGCATTGCTTTCAGCCGTTCCAATTGCTGATCCGGACATCGAGAAAAGACACATCATTCTGGAAGGTGAAATACCGAGTGCCCTCAATCCACCTTCAGGATGTTCTTTCCATACACGTTGCCACCGTAAAATAGACGGACTCTGCGAACTGGAAACTCCTCCTTTAAAAAAACTTTCTTCAGGACATGAAATTGTTTGTCATCTGGCTGAAGAAGATCTTCAGTCCATGACCTCAGTTTTCCGCATTGAGAAAAATGAAGATACATCCACTGTCAATCCTGCCCAATAACTGAGAACATTCGCTCATCAAAGCACGTCTGTATTGCTTTATATTTATATTTAAATATAATCGGAACTCGATATTCTTGTTTTTAAGATATCGGAACTGCTTGTTCCGTTTTTTCTTTAAACTGAGCACCTGTTTAATTTACAGTTTCATACGAGTTATCTAATTGTTATTCTTCACTATTATTTAAGGCTCAATACATTTTACTGGGCATTAGATTGGGAGAATATAATTTTAGCCCAAAACAAAGTTAATAAACGGAACTCTAAGTTCTTATTTAAATAATATATTTATTTTTATATTGTAATATCAGTTAGTTATTTATTGGCATTGCGTGTGCAATTGGTTGCTTACAGAATTCTGATCATGAGAATTCTGTTTTCTCCCAACAATTTTTGAACACAGCAGAATAATGGAAATACTAACTACAATATCAGACTCCTTCGAAAGCGACAGATTTATGGAACCAGCAGATGATCTCCAGGAAAACATTGAACAAAATACTGCATGGTCAATGGAAATTTTACCCCATAATATTACTGACGTTTCTTTGATTCCGGAGTTTATCAATGAAGTCTATATCACCATGATTCCAGGTGCAGGCTGTTGGGAAACTATCGAAACTGCTCAACAGATTCAGGCGGTCGGGAAACAGGCAGTACCGCATATTGCCGCACGCAGTTTTACAGGAACTGAAGACTTGCAAGAATGTCTTTCCGGACTTCAGTCAGCAGGCATCAAGAGAGCTTTGTTGATTGGCGGAGGACATTCTGAACCTGCAGGAAAGATCAGCTGTGTGATGGATATGTTAAAAACAGGTTTATTTGCAAAATACGGCATTAACGATTTTGACTTTGCCGGACATCCTGAGGGTAATCCGGATGATCCAAATTCAGCAGTCCATTTGCTGGAAAAATTACGTTGGGCTGAAGAACAAGGTGTTTCTGCCCGTATTGTAACTCAATGGAGTCTCGATACCGAGCGTACCAATACCTGGATTTCCGGACTACGGGAGAAAGGTGTTAACAATCCGATCCACCTTGGCATCCCCGGTCCTTCCACCTTAAAAACACTCATGCGTTTTGCCAAGGTTTGCGGAGTGAAAGCTTCTTCAACAGTTTTGCGTAAACAGGGATTGAATCTCAGCAAATTAATGTTTGTCAATAAACCTGACAAAATAATTGCGGAACTGCATGGTTACGATCAACTGCATCTTTTTCCTTTCGGAGGTATCGAAAAGTCTTCTGCATGGTTAACTGAGTGGCAGTCAAAAAGTTAAGTTTGATGAAGCTGTAAAAAGTCTTTAAGTCATCTCATTTCAGCAAAGCTAGAAATATAACAGCGGTTTTTTCACTAAATACTCAAGCTCCAGTAAGCCAAAGCATGTCTCTTTCCTCAAAAGTACTTGAAGCACGAGTAGTTTTTACGCCTTCCGGAAAGCGCGGTTATTTTCCATTGGGCACTCCAGTTCTACAGGCTGCTCAAATTCTGGGAGTGGACATCGATTCTGTTTGCGGTGGACGCGGTCTTTGCGGACGTTGTCAAATTGTGCAGGCCACAGGTAATTTTCCAAAACACAAAATAAATTCTAAATCCGAAAACATCTCTGCACTGAGTGATACGGAAAAAGCTTACGTTGAGCGTCCACGAAAATCACTCGAGCAAGACCGTAGACTCAGTTGCGCCACTAAGATTTTAGGTGATTGTGTCATTGATGTTCCGGCAGACAGTCAGGTTCATCAACAGGTAATCCGCAAAGACGCTGATGCCTTTGACATTGAAATCCTACCTCCTGTTCAACTGCACTACGTCGAAGTAAGGCAGCCTGACATGCACGATCCTTCAGGCGATTTACGACGTTTACGTGAAGCACTGGAACGTGAGTGGCAGCTTAAAGACCTGCGTTTTGGTCCGGGAATGCTGCTTTCACTGCAAAAGGAGTTAAGAGAAGCTAATTGGAAAGTTACTGTAGCAGTGGATTATCTGGGACAGGTAATTGCGGTATATCCCGGCTTTCGAGAATCTTTGTGTGGACTTGCCGTAGACATAGGTTCAACCACAGTCGCAGCTCACCTCTGCAATCTGAGAACCGGAGAAGTACTGGCTTCTGCCGGAGTGATGAATCCGCAAATTCGCTTTGGTGAAGATTTGATGAGTCGTGTTTCCTACGTGATGATGAATCCCGGAGGTGATCTTGAAATGACAAAAGTAATCCGCGAAGCAATCAATGATCTTGCTGTAAAAGTTAGCACCCAGGCCAAACGTGAATTAGACGAAATTGTAGAAGTTTCATTTGTCGGTAATCCAATTATGCACCATCTGCTGTTGGGAATTAATCCGATAGAACTCGGAGGTGCGCCATTTGCGTTGGCTACTGATGAAAGTGTCAGAGTTAGAGCTAGGGATTTAAACTTAAAACTGCACATCAACACCCGTTGTTACGTTTTACCCTGCATTGCAGGACACGTTGGTGCAGACACGGCAGGTATGATTTTATCCGAAGCGCCGCATAACCGTGAAGCCATGACCCTGCTGGTTGATATCGGCACTAACGCTGAAATTGTTTTAGGCAATAATGAGCGCCTTTTGGCCGCATCAAGTCCAACAGGTCCTGCTTTTGAAGGTGCACAAATTTCTTCCGGACAGAGGGCTGCACCAGGAGCAATTGAACGTGTGCGAATTGACCGTGAAACTCTGGAACCTCGTTTTCAGGTCATCGGTTCTGAATTATGGTCGAACGATCCCGGCTTTGCAAAAGACACAAAGGGCATTGGAGTCACCGGAATTTGCGGTTCCGGAATCATTGAGGTGATTGCGGAAATGTATTTAGCAGGTATTCTCAGTCAAGATGGTGTAATCAATGGTGCTTTGGCCGCAAAGAGTAAGCATATAATTGCTGATGGACGTACGTTTTCCTATGTTTTGTCCAATGGGCAACACATGATTCAAGTCACTCAAAATGATGTTAGAGCAATTCAGTTAGCTAAGGCGGCACTTTATGCAGGAATACGTCTGCTGATGGAACGCATGGAAATTAAAACTGTTGACCGCATCCGTCTTGCCGGTGCGTTCGGCAGCCATATTGACGTCAAATACGCAATGGTGCTGGGCTTGATTCCGGATTGTGATTTGGAACAAGTAAGTTCCGCGGGAAATGCCGCTGGTACAGGTGCGAGAATCGCACTGCTGAATTATGAATCACGACAAGAAATTGAAGAAGTCGTACGCGAGGTAGAAAAAGTAGAAACTGCAGTCGAAGCAAACTTTCAGCAACATTTTGTTCAGGCCATGGCATTTCCACATAAAGTTGATTTCTTCCCAAATTTGGCAAAAGCCATTGAACTTCCTGCTGAAACAGACCTGCAAAACAATGCGGATTCAAATCAACACCGTAAAATACGTCGACGAAGAAAAGGCAACGGAACGAGGGGAACAGTTGACAATCCCGCGAAGCGGGAATCCAGGTGCTTCTAAGTGTATCATCCTCGTTACGAGGCTCTGCCTCGTAACGTAACATGCGTGGCACAGACTCGTAACGTAACATGCGTGGCACAGACTCGTTACATTACAAGTGAGGCGCTGCATCATGAATGAGCTTCGCAAGGAAGAGAATCCAAACATTCCGAGGCGGAGCCACGGAACGAGGAGAATAGTTTAGACTTTTTACGGTTTTACTCGTTACGAGGCTCTGCCTCGTAACGTAACATGCGTGGCACAGACTCGTTACATTACAAGTGAGGCGCTGCATCATGAATGAGCTTCGCAAGGAAGAGAATCCAAACATTCCGCGGCGGAGCCACGGAACGAGGAGAATAGTTTAGACTTTTTACGGTTTTACTCGTTACGAGGCTCTGCCTCGTAACGTAACATGCGT
>Ga0209576_1000442_pt1 | contig 28505 bp, 30 predicted proteins | sample SaaInlV_DNA_135m_FD_184686 | JGI IMG/M metagenome (GOLD analysis project Ga0209576, IMG submission 184686) | Marine microbial communities from expanding oxygen minimum zones in the Saanich Inlet - SI075_LV_DNA_135m (SPAdes) (version 2) | ecosystem: Environmental > Aquatic > Marine > Unclassified... | reverse complement strand
AATGAGACAATGCCAGAGATGATGATGAAGTTGCTACTCAACACCAGAGCTGTGTTTGATTGCCTGAAAATGACTCGTAACTCAAGCAAACTTTCAATGGCTTAGCGGCTAGCGTAGATTTGCCGTGGGGCTGCTTGTTCAGGTGTTCCCTAAGCACGCTTTTTATATTACCATTTATTACAACCACTTATAATAGAGGGATGGATCTTGCCGATAGAATCTCTAACACACGGAAATCAAAAGGACTCTCACAGTCTCAGCTGGCCACTATCATTGGTGTCAGCCGAGGTGCATGTGGTCAGTGGGAGACTGGTTACTCAACCCCTAGTAGCCAAAATTTGCGCAAGTTGGCAACAGTGCTTGAAGTTCATTTTGAATGGCTCGCTACTGGACGCGGGAATAACGAAATGAGCTTCAATAAGGTTTCTGAACCTACTTCCCCAGCGTATTCGAACCCACAGGATGAGCCTCTTCCAGGAGAGTTGTTGGCTTTCAACTCTTGGGCCATGCGTCTGCCTGATGAGCATCGGAGCCGCGTATTCAAGGTGTTAACCGATATGCAGGAGCTACACTACGTCTGCACTTCCAGCAAGGATGAGAATAATTAAAAATTGAGCCTATGATTAAGCGTTGCATAAATTCTTACACTCTACCCCCTCCCCAGCCCTCCCCCTGCTTCTTGGGGGAGGGAGCAGACAGGTGAAGGCACTTATGAAACTATTCATAATCTTCTCTTCACACAACAAAATGTTACAAAATTGTTACAAAGCTCTATAATAGGTCGTATGAACCTCGCACAGCGGATTAGACAAGCACGTAAAGAAAAGCAGCTGTCTCAAACACAGCTGGCATCGATATTAGGCGTATCTCGTGGTGCATGCGGTCAGTGGGAAGCGGGAATTTCCTCCCCAAGCAGCAAACGCATGGAGTCATTAGTCAAGTCACTGGGCGTTAATTTTGAGTGGCTGACAACAGGCAGAGGGGAGGCACCTGTCTCTAACGAGATAGCCAACCAACAGCTCTCATCCCAAACAAGTCTAATGCCAGAAGATCTTCAAGCTTTCAATCTCTGGATATTGAAGCTCCCTGAAGATGAGCAGCGTCCTATTTTAAAAATGCTCAATAATATTCAACAAATATGTACACCTGAGGCTCAGTCATGCAAATGATGCCTAAATCCTGTAAGTGAACCCTATATCGATCCTACTACTTTCTGCTACACTAGGAGCCTGTCCGAGAATAGAGAGCCTACTACAAACCCCATAAAAACCATAATCTGAGCTTATCGAACTCGTTAAATAGCGACACTATTCGCCTCACCCAATAAACTCACCTTATTACCATGCCTGTGATTTTCGTTACGGCTTCTATTCTGGGACAAGCTCCTAGCGCATTTAGCTGAAGAACTCTCTTGGTTACGGAGATACCAATTCAGATTCACAGACACCTGAACAGTGCCAAATTGTAAAAATTTAAATCATGCTTAAGACTGCTATTTTTTTGTCTCTTTTTACCATTCAACTATACCCTGCAAGCATGGCTGCCACAGAGCCTGCGACCAAAGGGGACATTCGCATGTTAATGGAGTTGATTCAGGGGGAACAGCGGGTTGCTGAAATGCGCTTTCAACAGATAGAGAAGCGATTTGAACAGATTGATAAGCGATTTGAGCAGGTTGATAAACGTTTTGAGCAAGTCGACAAACGCTTTGAGCAGGTTGATAAACGTTTTGAGTTTATCCAAACCCTGTTGCTGGCACTTTTTGTTGCCAGCCTAGGGAGCCCTTTTCTGGTTGAGCGCTATCGACAACGACGTGACGACCATGAGAGGAAGGTGATTCGTGGAATGGACCGAATGATTACTGCGATGCGTGAGGCTGCGAACTATGACGATAAGATTAAGGAGATTTTATCGTCTGCGCGGTTGCTGTAGAGGTTTGGTAAGTATTCATAGCCTCAACCCCCATCCCAACCTTCCCCCTCAATGGGGGAAGGGGTACAGCCCTGCACCTTGTAGGGCCTGTACCGTTTGCTTAACATCATGCACCCGTACAATTTTGGCTCCGCGCGCCACAGCAACCACTGCTGCGCCGACACTGCCTAATACTCGCTTCTCTACAGGGAGATCTCCCAGCAGTGCACCGATCATTGTTTTTCTAGAGACTCCAACAAGCAGCGGAATCCCCAACGCTTGAAACTGATCTAGGGACTCTAGCAGCTGCAGGTTATGTTCCAGGGTTTTACCAAAACCAAAGCCGGGATCAACCCAGATCTGACTACGCTCTATCCCCGCCAGCTCACAGGCGGCGACTCTTTGCTGTAGAAAACGAACAACCTCTTCTACCACATCGTCATAGTGAGGCTCGTGCTGCATGGTGCGGGGCTGCCCCTGCATGTGCATCAAACAGATGGAAACATTGAGTTGCGCTGCCGCCTCAAGCGCCCCCTCCTCTTGCAGTGCCCGCACATCATTGATGATGGAGGCACCTGCCTGTATGGCAGCATTCATCACGGAAGGTTTACTGGTATCGACAGAGATCAGCACATCACTCTGTTTGCGAATCGCCTCAACCACAGGCACTACACGCTGTAGCTCTTCATCTACTGAGACGGCTGCTGCACCGGGGCGGGTGGACTCACCACCGATATCGATAATCGATGCCCCCTCTTTCACCATGTGCATGGCTTGGGCGACGGCGGCATCTTCTGCGATGAAAGCGCCGCCATCTGAGAAGGAGTCGGGGGTGACGTTAAGAATCCCCATGACTTGAGGAGTGGTTACATCCACTGTTTTTTTGAGCGCATGATCAGGCTTCTACCCCCACCCGCCGCCTAGCTAAGGGCGGGAGTAGCGGGTTAGCTCTGGTTGGCTGGACCGCCAATAGGATCAGGGTCAGTTGAGTCATCTTCATCATTCGCAGCTGAGCTGTTCGTTGTGATGTCGACACTCACACCATCATCATCTTCCTCATCCGAGTCGCTCCAATCTTCCGGTGGACGTGGTGTACGACCCTCCATGATATCTTTGATCTGACCTTGGTCAATGGTCTCATAGCGTATCAAGGCTTCGGCCATACGGTCCAACTTGTCACGGTTCTCGCCCAGAATGGCCGCCGAACGCTCATAGTTCTGATCAATCAGGGAGCGCACCTCTTCATCAATCAGGTGGGAGGTCTCATCAGAGACCTCTTTATGTTTGGTGACAGAGCGACCCAAGAATACCTCACCCTCCTCTTCTGCATAGGAGAGCGGCCCCAGCTTATCGGAGAGCCCCCATTTGGTCACCATATTGCGGGCGATCTGTGTGGCTCGCTCGATATCGTTAGAGGCTCCGGTGGTCACTGCATCAGCACCAAACACCTGCTCCTCTGCGATACGCCCACCAAACAGGCTGGAAATTTGACTCTCCAGACGTTTCTTACTGTGGCTATAACGGTCCTCTTCCGGCAGGAACATGGTGACACCCAGCGCACGACCGCGCGGGATAATGGTTACCTTGTAGACTGGATCATGTTCAGGCACCAAGAGACCAACAATAGCATGGCCCGCTTCATGGAATGCAGTAAGTGATTTTTCTTCATCACTCATCACCATTGAGCGGCGCTCTGCCCCCATCATAATCTTATCTTTTGCCTTCTCAAATTCCGACATATTGACCAAGCGCTTGCCACCCTTGGCAGCAAACAGGGCCGCCTCGTTGACTAGGTTAGCTAGATCTGCACCCGAAAAACCTGGTGTTCCACGTGCCAACAGTTTGGGTTTCACATTCTTTGCAACCGGTACCTTGTTCATGTGTACTTTAAGGATATGTTCACGCCCACGCACATCTGGCAGAGGCACCACCACTTGACGATCAAAACGACCGGGGCGCAGCAGGGCTGGGTCGAGCACATCAGGGCGGTTGGTTGCGGCAATTACGATCACCCCATCATTGGCCTCAAAACCATCCATCTCTACCAACAGCTGGTTCAGGGTCTGCTCACGTTCATCATGACCGCCACCGAGGCCCGCACCACGGTGACGACCTACCGCATCGATCTCATCGATAAAGATGATGCAGGGTGCGCTCTTCTTCGCCTGCTCAAACATGTCACGCACACGCGAGGCACCCACACCGACAAACATCTCTACAAAGTCAGAGCCGGAGATGGTGAAGAATGGCACCTTAGCCTCTCCTGCAATCGCCTTTGCCAACAATGTTTTACCGGTACCGGGAGAGCCGGTCAGCAGTACACCACGCGGAATCTTGCCGCCCAATTTCTGAAACTTACCGGGGTCTTGCAGGAAATCAACCAGTTCAGAGACCTCCTCCTTTGCCTCCTCCACACCCGCCACATCAGCAAAGGTGACCTGTACCTGATCTTCATTTAGTAGACGCGCCTTGCTCTTGCCAAATGACATCGGGCCACCCTTACCGCCCACACCGCCCTGCATCTGGCGCATAAAGAAGACCCAGACCGCAATCAACAACAGCATGGGGAACCAAGAGATAAAGATCTGCATCATCACCCCCTGCTGCTCGGGTGGCTCCGCATTGATGGAGACACCGTTATCAATCAGATCGCCAATCATCCCGCGATCACCCGGGTCATAGGTAGTAAACGGCTGCCCCGAGGTGGTAACCCCTTTCACCACACGCCCCTCGATATCAACACTACTGACACGACCATTACGTACATCAGAGATAAATTGGGAGTACTCCGTCCCTTTTTGAGCCGTAGTACGGGGGCCGAAGCTGTTGAAAACAGACATTAAAACGGTGGCGATAACGGCCCAGAGGAGGATATTTTTGATCATAATATTTGAATTCGTTATTCCGAGTAATTTTGTATACTATACAGGAGAGTCCAGTAAGGAGTCAGTGATGGGGGCGATTATATCGAAATTCAACCATCACCCTTTGAACTTTCTTGCCAATAAATAGAGTTCTCGACTGCGGTCCCGTGAGGCCTTGGGTTTACGGGTAATGACCTGGGCAAAGTCACCTCGAAGAGTCTGCAGTAACTGTTCAAAGCCATCTCCCTGAAACACCTTCATTAGCAGGTCTCCACCCGGCTTCAGAGTTTGGCGCGCGAAATCATGCGCCAACTCCACCAGAAACATCGCCTTGGGGATATCGACCGCACTCATACCACTCATGTTCGGTGCCATATCAGAGAGCACTAGATCCAGCGGCTTACCGCCCACCAACTCCAGCAGCTGCTCCAGTACACTATCTTCCCGAAAATCCCCCTTGAGGAACTCCGCTCCATGGACCGGCTCCATATCCAGAATATCCATCGCTACCACCACACCGCTCTTACCCACCTTCTGCACTGCAATCTGGCTCCATCCTCCGGGGGCCGCCCCTAGGTCAGCCACCCGCAAGCCTGGGCGTAGCAGATGATCTTTCTCATCAATCTCAATCAGCTTATAGGCGGCACGAGAACGATAGCCGTCAACCAGTGAGCGTTTGACATACTCATCATTGAAATGCTCTTGTAACCAGCGACTACTGCTTTTACTTCTTGCCACGACACCCTCTCGAACTTACCATACGCATCCTTTCTTTGTAACTAAGCAGACTATCAATCATGGAACTCAACGGCAAACAGAAACGTCATCTTCGTGGACTCGGACATGAACTACACCCACTGGTAACCATTGCCGGCAAGGGGCTCTCAGAAAGCGTACTGGCAGAGCTGGATCAGACTCTAGAGCACCACGAGCTCATTAAGGTCAAGATCAGCGCCGGAGAGCGCGATGAGAAGAAGGCGCTGATTGCTGAGATGGTCGAGAAAAGCAAAGCGACTCTGGTGCAGACCATCGGTCACACAGCCCTACTCTACCGCAAGGCGCAGCAACCGAAGTTACAGGTCCCAAAAAAGTAGGCCGTTAGCCTACGTAACGCACCTCAACAATCTCAAGATTCCGAGTACCGCCCGGAGTCTTCACCACAGCAACATCCCCCTCCTCCTTGCCGATCATGGCACGAGCGATGGGTGAGCTGACAGAGATCTTCCCCTCTTTGATATCGGACTCATCCTCACCGACAACTTGATAGGTGACCGCCTCACCGCTATCTTCATCCTCTAGATCAACCGTCACTCCAAACACCACCTTGCCATTTTTGGGTAGGGTGGAAACATCAATCTCTTGGGCGTTACTCAGTTTCCCTTCCAGATCTTGAATACGGCCTTCGATAAACCCCTGCTGCTCACGTGCAGCGTGGTACTCCGCATTCTCTTTCAGGTCGCCATGGGCGCGTGCCTCAGAGATATCATCAATGACCTTAGGGCGGTCTACGGCCTTCAGCTGATGTAGCTCATCACGTAGCTTCTCAGCCCCCTTTACGGTGAGTGGGATCTTATTCATTTAGATACTTCCATGCAGATCTTGCAGTCGGTTGACCTCTCGGTCATCCAGCTTGGATAGGGCGAAGGCCATCGCCTGTGCGCCCGCGATAGTGGTGAAGTAGGTCACCTTGTGGTTCAGTGTCTCACGACGGATCGAGTAGGAGTCGGTAATCGCCTGCTTACCATCAGTGGTGTTGATGATCAGGTCAATCTCATCATTCTTGATCTGATCCACAATGTGAGGACGACCCTCCTCCACCTTGTTCACGCGCTGACAAGGTACCGATGCATCATCCAACACCTTAGCTGTACCTCGTGTGGCAACCAACTCAAAACCGGCTTCAGCCAGCGCCTTTGCCACAGGTACCACTGCCGCCTTATCACTCTCGCGCACGCTGATAAAGGCTCTGCCCGAACTGGGTAGCGCCCCTCCAGCCGCAAGCTGTGATTTGGCAAAGGCCTCACCGAAGCTCTTACCTACACCCATCACCTCACCGGTAGATTTCATCTCTGGCCCTAGCAGTGGGTCTACACCGGGGAACTTCACAAAGGGGAATACCGCCTCTTTGACCGAGTAGTGTTTCGGAATAATCTCTTCGGAAATGCCCTGCTGTTTCAGGCTCTGTCCCGCCATACAGCGCGCAGCAATCTTTGCCAACGGGCGACCAATCGCCTTGGAGACGAATGGCACCGTACGCGAGGCGCGTGGATTAACCTCCAACACGTAGATCAGCTCTCCTTGAATGGCGAACTGTACATTCATCAGCCCCAACACCTTCAGCTCCAACGCCATGGCACGGGTCTGTTCCCGCAGACGGTTCTGAATCTCTTCGGTGAGATCATACGGTGGCAATGAACAGGCTGAGTCACCGGAGTGAACGCCCGCCTGCTCGATATGCTGCATGATGCCGCCAATCAATACCTCTTCGCCGTCACAGATCGCATCTACATCCACTTCAACCGCATCATTGAGGAAGCGATCCAGCAGTACTGGGCTCTCATTAGAGACCTGTACCGCCTCGCGGAAGTAGGTCTTGAGACCATCTGCATCATGCACGATCTCCATGGCACGACCACCCAATACATAGGATGGACGCACTACCAGCGGATACCCCACCTCTTCTGCCAGTATTAGTGCCTGATCTTCGGCTCGTGCCGTACGGTTGGGTGGCTGCAACAGCCCCAACTTATTCAGTGCCTGCTGGAAGCGCTCACGGTCTTCCGCCAGATCGATCGCATCCGGTGAGGTACCGATAATCGGCACCCCCGCCTTCTCTAGATCTGCCGCCAGCTTGAGCGGGGTCTGCCCACCATACTGTACGATAACGCCAATCGGCTGCTCTTTATCGACCACCTCCAACACATCTTCCAGTGTCAGTGGCTCAAAATAGAGTCGATCTGAGGTGTCGTAGTCGGTAGAGACGGTCTCTGGGTTACAGTTGACCATAATGGTCTCGTACCCATCCTCACGCATCGCTAGCGCTGCATGTACGCAGCAGTAATCAAATTCGATGCCTTGACCAATTCGGTTTGGGCCTCCACCCAACACCATAATCTTCTTGTTGTCCGAAGGGTTTGACTCACACTCCTCCTCGTAGGTGGAGTACATGTAGGCGGTATTGGTGGGGAACTCTGCCGCACAGGTATCCACACGCTTAAATACAGGGCGAATATTGAGCTGTTGGCGATGCGCGCGTACCGCGTACTCATCGCTCTTAACCAGCTTGGCGAGACGACGATCCGAGAAGCCTTTTCTCTTCAGCGAACGTAACGTAAACGCATCCAGCCCCGCAAGACCACCCTCTGCCACTTTGGCTTCATCCTTGATCAGGTCTTCAATCTGAATCAAGAACCAGCGATCAATCTGGGTCTCCTCAAAGATCTCATCCATACCCCAGCCGGCACGGAAGGCATCCCCCACATACCAGATACGCTCTGGGCCAGGCACACGCAGATGCTTGCGTAGCACCTCGGTCAAGTCCTCGGCATCCAGAGAGACCTTCTCATCAAAACCATCGGCACCGGTCTCCAGACCACGCAGCGCCTTCTGCAACGACTCTTGCTGGGTGCGACCCATGGCCATCACCTCTCCCACAGATTTCATCTGCGTGGTGAGGGTTGCATCCGCCTGCGGGAACTTCTCGAAGGTGAAACGTGGAATCTTGGTCACCACGTAGTCAATCGATGGCTCGAAGGAGGCGGGGGTAGCACCACCGGTAATCTCATTCTGCAGCTCATCCAGCGTGTAGCCAATCGCCAGCTTCGCAGCCACCTTGGCAATCGGGAAGCCGGTCGCCTTGGAGGCCAGTGCTGAAGATCTTGAGACACGAGGATTCATCTCAATGATGATCATGCGACCATTCTCTGGATTGATCGCAAACTGTACATTAGAGCCACCGGTATCGACACCGATCTCACGCAGTACCGCCAGCGAGGCGTTACGCATGATCTGGTACTCTTTATCGGTCAGTGTCTGTGCGGGTGCAACGGTGATCGAGTCACCTGTGTGGACCCCCATCGGATCAAAATTTTCAATCGAGCAGATGATGATGCAGTTGTCCTTATGGTCACGCACCACCTCCATCTCATACTCTTTCCACCCCAATACCGACTCTTCGATCAGCAGCTCATTGGTTGGTGAGAGGTCAAGACCGCGCTCACAGATCTCGGCAAACTCCTCTCTGTTATACGCTATGCCACCACCACTGCCACCCATGGTGAATGAGGGGCGGATAATCACCGGGAAGCCGAGCGGAATTTGTACCTGCTGCGCCTCTTCCATACTGTGGGCAATGGCAGAGTCGGGGGTATCCAGACCGATCTTATGCATTGCATCACGGAAACGCTCGCGATCCTCCGCCTTATCAATCGCATCACGGGTAGCACCGACCATCTGTACGCCAAACTTCTCCAGCACCCCTTCGCGCTCCAGATCCAACGCACAGTTGAGTGCCGTCTGGCCGCCCATGGTAGGCAGCAGTGCATCCGGCTTCTCTTTCTCAATAATCTTCTCAACCGTCTCCCAGTGGATCGGCTCAATATAGATCGAGTCAGCCATCTCTGGATCGGTCATGATGGTTGCAGGGTTGGAGTTAACGAGAATCACCCGCAACCCCTCCTCCCGCAGCGCCTTACACGCCTGAGCACCAGAGTAGTCAAACTCACACGCCTGACCGATCACAATCGGGCCGGCACCAATGATCAGAATGCTTTTAATGTCGGTACGCTTTGGCATTACTCGGCTCCCTGCTCTGCAGCATTGCGTCGCTGCTGCATCAATTCGATAAAGTGGTCAAACAGTGGCGCCACATCATGTGGGCCGGGGCTTGCTTCAGGGTGTCCCTGAAAGCTGAATGCTGGACAATCGGTGCGCTCTACACCCTGTAGTGACTGGTCAAACAGGGAGCGGTGTGTCGCCTGCAGATTACTTGGCAGGGTCTCTTCATCCACCGCAAAGCCGTGATTCTGACTGGTGATCATCACCTCGCCACCGTCCAGTTTTTGTACCGGGTGGTTGGCTCCGTGGTGGCCAAATTTCATCTTCAGCGTCTTCGCACCACTGGCCAGCGAGAGCAGCTGGTGTCCAAGACAGATACCAAACAGCGGCATCTTCTCTTCCAGCAGTCGTTGAATATTTTTCTGCGCGTAGTCGCATGGCTCGGGATCGCCCGGACCATTAGAGAGGAAGACCCCGTCTGGGTTGCGTGACAGCACCTCATCTACAGGGGTATCCGCAGGCACCACCTGCAGGCGGCAACCACGATCCACCATCATTCGTAGAATATTACGTTTTACACCATAGTCGTAGACCACCACATGCCAAGGCAGTGAGGCGGGGTTCTCTACCGGATCAGGCAGGCCGCCCTCCAGCTCCCAGCTACCCTGCTCCCAGTCATACTCAGTTTTGGTAGTCGCCTCAATGGCTAGATCCATCCCCTGCAGTCCGGCAAAGCTTTTCGCCGACTCAATGGCAGCCTGCTCATCGATATTTTCACCAGCAACGATGCAACCACCTTGTGCACCTTTCTCCCGCAAGATACGGGTCAGGCGGCGGGTATCAATTCCGGCAATCGCTACCGTGTTATGACGCACCAGGTAATCGGTTAGATCTTCGGTACTACGCCAGTTACTGGTAATCTGTGATCGATCACGAATCACCAGCCCTGCCGCCATCACCCCACCTGCGGACTCTTCATCCTCGGGGTTGGTACCGACATTACCGATGTGTGGGTAGGTGAGCGTCACAATCTGACGCAGGTAGGAGGGATCAGTAAGAATCTCTTGGTAGCCGGTCAGGGCGGTATTAAAGACCACCTCACCTACCGTCTCACCAGAGATACCAATCGACTCCCCATAAAAGAGGCTCCCATCTTCCAAAGCAAGCACTGCAGGTGTTGTCATAGTCAATATTCCGCGCATAGAAAACGGGACTCTGATTTATCAGCACCTTATCGGCACCTACACAATACGAATCCCGTTATCAAAAAACTCCAATCGGTCCGAACTCTCGACCTTAAAACCATATAGACGAGAGAATTGGCGAATTCTACTATTCCTATCAGAAAAGGTCTATGGGTGTCCGGCAATAGCGGGCATTATATTTGTGGTTAACCGAGCAGCACTGCTGAGTAACTCAACACAGAATAGCAGAGACCATCAACTGCAAACTCTCCCGCCCCTGCCAACGGTTGATATCCAGCCGATAAACCAGATCGACCATACCGCCCTGCTCTGGCAGAACAGTTTCTGATTGGTTAAAGGCAATTGCATCAAAACGCTCCCCTGACTCACAGTCACGCAACTGTAGCTTGAGGTGGCGCTCTCCGACAATACGCCATCCATCTAGGATAAATCCATCATGGAAGAGTGGCTCTGGAAACCCTTGCCCCCACGGTCCAGCCTGCTGTAACTCTGCAGCCACCGCCAGTGAACGCTGTTTTGAAGAGAGCCCGCCATCGGTCTGTAACAGCTCCTGCAACAGATCTTGATGGACTGTAGCCTCCACCAAGTCGTGATAGCTTTGGTGAAAACGGTCAAAATCATCTTCTCGAATCGAGAGCCCCGCAGCCATTGCATGTCCACCAAATTTTATGATCATCCCCGGCTGCTGTTTGTCGAGCAGGTCAATCAAGTCCCGCAGATGAACCCCCGGTATCGACCGTGCCGACCCTTTGAGCAGACCATCCTCTCCCTTTGCAAAGACAACGGTTGGGCGATGTAGCTGCTCTTTGATACGGCCCGCAACGATGCCGATCACCCCCTCATGCCAGTGGGGTTGATAGAGCGCAATCCCTGCAGGTACGCTGCTCTCATCCATATGCAATGACTCGATGATCAGCTCAGCCTCCTCTCGCATCTCCCCCTCAACCTCACGACGCTGGCGGTTGATCTGGTCCAGCGCCTGCGCTTGTGGCTGCGCCTCCCCTATCGATTCAGCGAGTAGGCAGTCAATCCCCGCCCCCATCTCGGTCATCCGTCCCGCTGCATTGATACGTGGACCGACACCAAAGCCAAAATCAGAGGCGACCACACGTTGCGACTCTTTCCCTGCCACCTCTAATAACGCACTGATCCCAGGCGAACTGTGCCCTTGTCGAATACGTTGAATACCTTGGGTAACCAAGACTCGATTATTTTGATCGAGCTGCACCACATCCGCGACGGTACCTACCGCCACCAGATCCAATAGGGTGGCCGGATTAAAGTCAGACTGTAGCGCTTGGCGCACTGCACAGACCAGATAGAAGGCGACACCGACACCCGCTAGATTGCCACTCAGAAAGCTGTCGCCCACTTGATTGGGGTTCACAATCACATCCGCATTTGGCAACTGCTCCCCCGGTAGATGGTGATCGGTCACCACCACCTGCATCCCCTGCTGTTTGGCTGCGGCAACCCCCTCGATACTGGAGATACCGTTATCTACGGTGATCAGTAGCTGGGGGGCATAGGGCAGTGTCAGCTCTACCACCTGTGGCGATAGACCATAACCATGCTTTTTGCGGTCTGGCACCACATAGTGGATATTCGCGCCCATTGCACCCAGGCCGCGCATGCAGACACTACAGGCGGTGGCACCATCGGCATCATAGTCGGCAACAACAACGATACTCTCTCGGTTACGAATCGATGTCGCGACAATGGCCGCCGCTTGCTCTACATTTTTCAGTGAGGAGATTGGCAACAGCCGTTTCAGCGAGTGGTCAAGATGGTCGCTATGGGTAATACCACGAGCACGATAGATTCGATCCAGTAACGGAGAGACCCCCTGTAGTGGCTCGCTTTCAGGAACCGTTCGCTCAACCACTCTCATCGTCGATTTCTCCACCAGTGACGCATCTTATCGACCAAAGAGGGGTCGCGCCAGACCCAGATCCCGTTGATTGCCAGCTGTCCCGACTGTTGATTCACTGCTGCACTATGGAGCATCATCTGCGCCTCATTCAGTAGCTTCTTCCAGCGTAGTTGATTTTCACCTTGTGGCATCACGCTGAGCAGGTTGCCACCCGTAGCCCAGTCAATCGGGGTGGTTTGGATCGGCTCTCTGGAGGGGAGTTGTAGCTGCCAACAGAGGTCTGACTGAAACTGTAACAACATCCCCTCCTCTTCAAACAGCGGTAGCAGCAACTCAATCAACTGCTGCTGTATCTCTATGGGAATCTCACCCTGTTCAAACTGAAACAGGCGCAACACATCCCAGTCCGCGACGAGGTGAACGGGGGCTACGTGAAAGTGATCCATAAATTCGTGCACTCTACCCCCACCCTTGCCCTCCCCCTGCAAGGGGGAGGGAACTGAGGCATAAAAGAGATCGGACAGCCACTCAGGTGACTATCAGCTCTACATATTATCCAGAATTGCGCCCTTCACATCCGCCAGCGTGGCATCCACAGTGATCAGTTCACGGGTGCTCTGCTTGATGGCTGTATCGGGGTCTTTCAGGCCATGTCCTGTCAATGTACAGACCACCTTGCTACCCGCTGGGATCTTACCGCTCTTGAGATCACGCAGTGCGCCCGCCAGTGAGGTGGCAGAAGCGGGTTCACAGAAGACCCCCTCTTTCTCTGCCAGCAGCTTTTGTGCTGCAAGAATCTCTTCATCAGAACACTCGTCAAACCACCCTTCTGACTCTTCGTTGACCTTCCACGCCTTATCCCAACTTTGTGGATGACCGATACGGATTGCGGTGGCAACGGTCTCTGGCTCATCAACCATCTCGCCGCGCATAAACGGTGCCGCACCGGATGCTTGGTAACCGACCATCTTAGGACGGTTAGAGACAACCCCCTCTTCGGCGTACTCTTTGTATCCCATCCAGTGTGCGGTGATGTTACCGGCGTTACCCACCGGTAGGCAGTGGTAATCTGGGGCTGTACCCAACTCTTCCATAATCTCGAAGGCGGCGGTCTTCTGCCCCTGCAGACGGAAGGGGTTGATAGAGTTTACAATGGTCACAGGGGTCTCTGCACCAATCTCTTTCACCAGCTGCATACCGGCATCAAAGTTACCCTTGATCTGAATCACCACGGCACCATGCATCATCGCCTGAGCCAGCTTACCCAGTGCAATCTTGCCATCGGGGATCAACACAAAGGCGGTGATGCCTGCACGCGCTGCATAGGCTGCAGCCGCTGCGGAGGTATTTCCGGTCGAGGCACAGATGATCGCCTTACTCCCCTCTTCTACCGCCTTTGTGACGGCCATGCACATACCGCGATCTTTAAATGAACCGGTGGGGTTCAGCCCCTCGTACTTCACATAGATATCGGCATCTACCCCTTGGTCAGCAGGGATATTCTGCAGTTGGATCAGCGGGGTATTGCCCTCACCCAGGCTGATGATTTTGGTCTCTTCACTGACAGGAAGACGGTCACGGTAGTTCTCAATCAATCCGGTATAACGGGTACGAAATGTCATCTCTTTATCTCCAAGTCTTAAAATTCTTTAAATCTATATTCTACCTAGCCAGTACTGCGGACGCCTTCGATGATGAGCAACAGCAAGCACCTGAACCTTATCAGAGCTGACACGATAGAGCACGGCAAATGGAAACCTCCTCATTTGCACTTTTCTAACCCTGCTCTCACCTTCAGCAGGGTATCTATCTGGAGCTTCACACACCTTACTCAGAACACGCTCGAACTCCATCAAATAGCTGGCACCCAGTCCCGGCTGTTTTGACTCAAAATAGGCAACCGACTCCAGGTACTCTGCCTCAGCCGCTGGATGAAACTGGTATTTCATCGCAACAATGCACGCGCTTTCTCTCTCACCTGCTCCGCAGAAACTGCTGTAACAGCACCTGAGTCCAACTCCCTGACTCTGCGTTCTGCCTCTCTAAACCAATCCTCTTCAATTTCATCTACTGAGGGCTGATCCAGACTTAACAACAGTTTTTGCACCAGCTCTGCACGCTCTTGCTCTGAAAGCTGAATCACCTCTTGTTCAATCTGTTTCAGATCCATAATCAGTTAATCGAGAGTTTCCATGCGGATACGCATGACTGAACCATCGACACAATTGAGCGCTTCAATGGCGCTGATTGCCTGATTCATACGACCTTCCAGTGTCTTGTGCGTCAGCAGTACAACGGGCACCTGACTACTACCATCGACGTTATCCTTCTGCATAAAGGCTTCAATGCTGATCTCATTCTCGCCGAGGATGCGGGTGATATCAGCCAGCACACCCGGCTTATCTTCCACAGAGATCCGCAGATAGTAGGCGGTCTCAATCTGCTCAATCGGCAGAATCGGTAGATCTTGCAGCGCATCGGGCTGGAAGGCGAGGTGGGGCACACGATTCTCTGGGTCCGCCGTCATCGCACGTACCACATCAACCACATCTGCAACCACCGCTGAGGCGGTTGGCTCATCTCCTGCACCTGCACCATAGTAGAGAGTCGGCCCGACTGCATCTCCCATTACCAACACCGCATTCATCACCCCATCCACATTGGCAATCAGTTGGCGCTCTGGAATCAAAGTGGGGTGAACACGCAGCTCAATACCGCTCTCTGCCTTACGTGCTACACCCAGATGCTTGATGCGATACCCCAGCTCTTCGGCGTAGGCGACATCTTCCGCAGTGATCTTGGTGATCCCTTCGGTCATCGCTCGATCAAACTGTAACGGTACACCAAAGGCGATAGAGGCGAGAATGGTCAGCTTGTGTGCTGCATCGATACCCTCCACATCAAAGGTGGGGTCAGCTTCTGCGTAACCCAGCTCTTGAGCCTCTTTTAATACATCATTAAAGGCACGCCCTTTGTCGCGCATCTCGGTAAGGATAAAGTTTCCGGTACCGTTGATGATACCCGCCAGCCACTGAATCTGATTGGCGGCCAACCCTTCACGCACCGCTTTGATAATGGGAATGCCACCCGCTACTGCTGCCTCAAAGGCGACCATCACCCCCTTCTGCTGCGCCAACTCAAACAGCTCATTACCGTGCGTTGCGATCAGCGCCTTGTTGGCGGTGACCACATGCTTGCCCTGCTCCAGTGCCGCAACCGCAACCTCACGCGCAAGCTCCGTACCCCCCATCAGCTCCAGTACAATCTCAACCTCTGGATCATTAGCCACTTCAAAGGGGTCTGTAGTGAGACGAATCCCTTCGGTACCACAGATACGGGGGCGATCTAGATCACGCACCGCTGCCATCGTCACCTCAATCTGGCGACCTGCACGACGTGCGATCTCTTCTGCATTACGGGTCAGTACATTAACGCTACCACAACCCACTGTTCCCAATCCGAGAACACCTACCTTAACCGGTTTCATATATTTCTCTACTTTCCTAACATTAATCGTTTTCGAGGACACCGTCTTTACGGAGCATCTCTCGGATACCACGCACCGCCTGCTTGGTGCGATGCTCATTTTCAATCAACCCAAAACGGACATAGCCATCACCATACTCACCAAAGCCGATACCCGGTGAAACGGCCACCTTGGCCTCTTTCAGCAGCTTCTTACAGAACTCCAGTGAACCCATGGCTCGATAGGCCTCGGGGATCGGTGCCCAGACAAACATCGTCGCCTTGGGTGGCTCTACCGTCCAGCCGACCGAGTTCAGCCCACTGCAGAGTGCATTACGTCGCTTCAGGTACATGTCACAGATATCCTGAACACAGTCCTGCGGCCCCTCCAGCGCGGCAATCGCCGCCACCTGAATCGGGGTAAACATGCCGTAATCAAGGTAGGACTTCATCCGTGCCAGAGCCGCCACCAGTGTGGGGTTGCCGACCATAAAGCCGACACGCCAACCGGGCATATTGTAACTTTTAGAGAGGGTATAGAACTCAACCGCCACCTCTTTGGCCCCCTCTACCTGCAGAATCGACGGGGACTTATAGCCATCAAAGACGATATCCGCATAGGCGAGATCGTGAACCACCCAAATCTTATGCTCCTTCGCCAGTGCAACCACCCGCTCAAAGAACTCCAGCTCTACACAGTGTGTAGTGGGGTTTCCGGGGAAGTTGAGGACCAGCATCTTGGGACGCGGCCAAGAGTCTTTGATCGCCTTCTCCAGCTCATTAAAGAAGTCCTCTTCCGAGTCGACCAGTGGCACATGGCGGATATCGGCACCCGCAATGATGAAGCCATAGGGGTGGATCGGGTAGGCAGGGTTAGGCACCAGTACGGTATCGCCCGGCCCTACGGTTGCTAGCGCCAGATGTGCCAGCCCCTCTTTAGAGCCGATGGTGACAATCGCCTCGCTCTCTGGGTCGAGATCCACATCAAACTTGGTACGGTACCAGTTGGTGATGGCGCGACGCAGACGCGGAATGCCCCGCGACATAGAGTAGCGGTGGGTATCCGGGCGCTGGGCGGCCTCGGTCAGCTTATCCACAATATGTTGCGGCGTGGGCTGGTCCGGATTACCCATACCAAAATCAATAATATCCTCGCCCCGCTTTCTCGCCTTCGCCTTCAACTCATTGACGATGTTGAATACGTAGGGGGGCAGGCGTTTGATTCTCTGAAAATCTTCGATCAAAACAGTTACTCCAGCGCTCGAAAGTCACTCACAAATAAATAGCGCATAAGTATACCTATGCACTACGTTCCCAGTCACCAAAAAGATAGAATAGATCCCTATCAAAACACGAAAACTGACATCATGAACCTGTTACAAGAGTCTCACGGAGAGGGTTACCAGATCCGCCGCTATAGCCCCACTGAAATTCTGATTGGAGAGCGCCCCCTGCAGCGCAGCCTGCTACTTGCTCCCGACCAAATCGATGCCGAGTGGGGGCCAAACCATGCCGATGCACTCACCCGCGACCACATTGAGCAAATCATAGCCCTCTCTCCTGAGCTGGTACTGCTTGGAACAGGAAGCAGACGAGCCATTTTCTCCACACCAGAGCAGCAGCGCTGGCTACAACTCTTTCCCGGTATGGAGATCATGGATACTGGGGCAGCTTGCCGCACCTATAACCTGTTGCTCTCCGAAGGGCGGCGGGTGGTGGCGGGGCTGATTATTGAAACAAATCTCACTTGAAACGGCCTAACTTCGACCACTCTGCTCCATCAACAGATCAATTGAGTCAAAGGCCTGCTGCAGCGCAACATCCAGCTCCTGCAACTGAGTTATCATCAACTTTTGATCCTGCTCCAGACACTGCTCCATTGAGGAAGCGAGCGCTGCAACTTGGTAAAGAGAGAGCGCCCCCGCACTCCCTTTCAGTGCATGTAGCGACATACCAAGCGTCTTAAGCTCTCCACTGGAGTGCTCTAACTTCATCTGATCCACCAAGGCTCGGTTTTTATCCCGAAACTCTTCCAGTAACTTGAAATAGAGCACCCTATTTCCCATCAGCTGATAGAGGCCAGCGTCAACATCCAGACCAGGAAGTTTTGCAGGCCACTCTCCCCCCTGCTGCGTCACCGGCTCCACCACATCTACCGGCTGCTGACTACCAGCCTCCTGCCCTCCCCACTGAGCCAACTTCTCATAGAGTAGCTGAACCACAATCGGTTTCCCGATATGGTCATTCATCCCCGCCTCTCTGGCTTGGTCTCGATCAGACTGCATCACATTGGCACTCATCGCAAGAATCGGCAGAGCCTCCTCCGTATAGTACTGACGAATAGTGCGCGTCGCCTCATAGCCATCCATTTCTGGCATCTGAATATCCATCAACACCAGGTCAAAGCTCTGCTGTTCAACCGCTTCAACCGCCTTACGCCCATTATCAGCCACCGTAACAACAACCCCCACACTCTCTAACAGCTCACTCGCGACCTGCTGATTGATCGCATTATCCTCTACCAACAACACCCGCACGCCCTGCAGACCAGAGGTTGAATGGGTAATCTCCTGAGGCGTAGAGAGCGGCTCCACCGTCACCCCATCATCACAACGCTGCATCAACAGGGAGAAGTAGAAGGTGGTACCGCCCCCCTCCTCACTCTCCACACCGATCTCTCCACCCATCATCTCCACCAACTGCTTGGAAATTGCCAAACCTAAACCAGTCCCTCCATATTTTCGGCTGGTGCTACTCTCTGCCTGAGAAAAGGGTTGAAACAGATGTTTGATCTGCTCCTGACTCAGCCCAATCCCCTCATCCTGCACCCTAAACTCAATCTCTACCTCTTTATCCTGCTGTTGAGCTGGCGCTAACTGCAACAGAACCCCCCCTTGCGCTGTAAATTTGATCGCATTGTTAATCAGGTTTAACAAAACCTGTTGCAGTCGCGTGGGGTCTCCGAGCAGCAGCGTCGGCAACTCTGGATCCAGAACAACATGGAGCGTCACCCCCTTCTCTTTTGCCGTAAAGTCACAGCTATCAAACACATTTTTCAGCACCTGCTTAAGGTCAAAAGGGGTGCTTTCAACCATCACCTGTCCCGCTTCCGCCTTTGAAAAGTCGAGGATATTATTAAGAACATTAAGCAGCAACTCCGCTGAGCTATGGATTTTACTCAGATAATCCCGCTGCCCTGGTGTGTACTCATGCTGTAGCGCAAGGTGACTCAGGCCAATGATTCCATTCATGGGGGTGCGAATCTCATGACTCATATTGGCAAGAAACTCACTCTTAGCCTGTGTCGCTGATTCAGCCCGATCAATTGCAACCAGCAACTCACGGTTAGCCTGCTCCAGCTCTTCCGTGCGCAGTTCGACCTTCTCCTCCAACTGCTCACTTAGCTCTTGATAGCGCTCCAACAACAGTTTGGTTTCGCTGTTTTTATCACGAAATACCTTTGCTGCACGGGAGAGTGCCGCAATTTCATCGTCAGCCTTAAAGAGGGGAATAGTCGCATGGCTGGAGCCCTGAGAGAGCACAGTAAAGGTCTCTGTCAAACTGGAGATAGGGCGAGAAATGCTGCGCACAATCACCATAGAGAGAAGACCAATCACCAATAAAAAACCAAGACTCACAACCAACAGACTCTGAACAACTCTACCAATGGTACTCACAATCTCCTGTTCAATAACCCCCATCTCTCGGTTGATCGACTCCGCAACCATTTTGGCTTGATAGAGCATCTCATAGGCATCAGCAGCCATCACTACATTAACCAGATAAAGATGGCCGCGAGTACGCTGCACCGCCTCTAGGAAAAGAGATTCATAACGCAGCAATGCCTTGTGGATAGCCTCAACACGCAACTGATCCGCCTCTAGCTGATAGGTCTCATTAAGCGCCATCAACTGCATTTTGACATCAACGATACGCTCTTTCAGACGCACAATATGGTTCGAGTCGAGCGACTCGAAATAGAGGTAGGCACTCTTATCAATCAACAACACTTGGTTCAATAGCTGCTGCATACCGAGCCTTACTCTATCCTCTCCGTTAACCATCGCCTGAAGGTGCTCATGCATCAACCGTTCTACACGGGATGCCATCTCACGAAGGTCAACAGTGATCAGCTGTGACTGCAGATTGCGCTGCTTCTGTACCTGCTGAAATGTTGCATAATAATTTTCCAGATATTTGTTAATCAGTAAAATTCGTCTGGGGATGAGATCCTGCCTATCTTCCCAACTTGCACTCAGGTCATCATGTATTTTCTGGTAGGTGTAGTGCACCTGATCAGCAGCAGACTGATGCCCCTCATAGGTAAAAACAAGCGCGGTACGTTGAAGCTCAGAGATATCTTTGCTCAGTATCAACCCGGATTGAGAGCGCTTACTAAACTCAGCAAAATGCTGGAACTCCTCAGAGATCCGCTCAAAACTTAGATAGGTTGCAATCACTATCATCAACGCAACAAACCCCGCGGTGTAGTAGCCAATATTAATTCGGCTCTTGAGTCGAATATAGTTGATGAGAAAGTCAATCATTAGTGTTATGCCATCAAAAACTCATTCCACTTGGTCAAGGTATACTCATAAGTATCCATCACGGTATTCCACACCGCGACATTCTCAAATCGACGTTGATATGAGCCTCCCGTTCTCATCGCCCCTGGCTGCACCGAGACCTTACCATCGGTACCCAGCAGCGCCCTCTCCGCAGACATCCCCTCATACCAGTAATTCCACTCTTCTGGCGACATATACCCCCTAGAGCGCTCTGGATTGGAGATGTAATACCCCTGCCGCGCAATAAAGGCTCCAGGCCAGCCGGAGAGCCACCAGTTCATAAAGGCGTAGGCGGCATCTTGTCGCTCTCCTTTCGACTCTCGTGAGAGACACATCACCCCATGCCAAGCCCGATACCCCTCTTTCGGGGCCGCATAGACACAAGGGATGCCCATTCCGTTCAATGTAGTCACCCCCGGAGAGAACATACTCTGAATCACCACCTCATTCGACTCCATCAACTCCACCGAATGGGGTACCGAGGACCAGACACCACGAAAGTGCCCTTGGCGCTTATACTCAACCACAATCTCAAACAGTTGATCAACCTCTTGCCGTGTCATATTGCCCATATCATTGAATGACATCAATCCACGAGCCTGAACAGCCAGCGCAAGATCAAACAGCCCAATGGTAGGCGCATTCACAATCGCAACTTTACCTCGATATGCAGGGTCCAGCAGCCAACCCCAACTCTCTGTCTGGTAGGGGACCCCCTTTGGGATCACCGCAGCGTTATAACCAAAAGAGTCGGTATTGTGAACATAGGGAAGAAAACTGATTTGATCACTGGGGCGGGAGCCGATACTGCCATCTCTCTGCACATAGAGTAGCTTACTGGGGGCATCCCCCTGTCCAATGGAGGCGTTTTCAGAGATGCGCCCTCTCTTGGTCAGGTCATTAATCTCCTCCCAATAGTTGAGACGAGAGATCTCTATGGGCTGGATGGCGTTAGCTTGCCACAACACCTTAATACTATTCGACCACTGCTCATAGAGATCAAAGGCGTGCGGATCAGTAGAGGCCTTGAGCAGCACCTCGGCACTACCTCCGGGGTAAAATTCAATATTGATCCCCAGCTCTTGTTCCGCTTTACGACGAATCGGCTCTTGCAAGGTGACGTGAGTCCCTACCACACGAATGGTTGGCTTTGCATTAACCGCCTTCACAATTGCAGGAAATGACAAACCTGCCACCACGCCCGTGCTAGCTACCCCACTCTTTTTTAAGAACTCTCTTCGATTTATCAAATCCTACCCTTAGCTGCTGAACAGGTTCAACAGGTAACAAATCACAAGTCAACTGACCACGTTAATCGCCAACAATAACCTTACTCGATACAACAGTAGAATAATTTTATGGGTTATGCAAGGTCCACCCAAACCACCCCCTCTTTGACACGAAGCGGATAGACCCGTACCGACTCCTCTGCCGGTGGCTCCATCGGGGCTCCACTCTCCAAGCTAAAACGGCTCCCGTGCAAGGAACAGCGCACCACATCTCCCTCTAGGCACCCTAGATCCAACGCAATCACATCATGCGGACAGCGGTTGGAAATGGCGCGAAAACCACCCTCCGTATGCGCCACTAAAATATCATGCCTCACCTCATCCCCCTCTACTTGATAGGCACGCATCTCCCCCACAGCCAACTCATCTGCCTGCAGTAAGCGCTGCATTAGATACGCCCCGCCGCGCGTCCACTGCTGAGTACATCCCGTACCTGCTCAGCCCCTTGCGCTAAGGTTTCACAGCGCCCTAGGTGGTGCAGCGCCATGGTTGCACTCAACAACAGTGCATCAAAGGTGATCCCTTCCTCCCCTTCCAGCGCCTTGATACCCGCCTCAGCAGCACGCTTGGAGATCTCTTCATTGCCCTCAACCCCATCAGGAATCGCCGGTGCGCGCAGCTCATGTTGAATACCGAGTGACTCTGGATCGATCTCAATCGCCACTTCCGGCTGATCCCCCATAAACTGATAGGTCGTCGAGAGCTGACGCAGGGATGCGGTAACCCCCCCCTCTACACCGCGCACCAGCAGAGCGGAGTCAAAACCGCCATGACGCGCCAACATCGCATAGATCTCTGCATAGGGTTTATGAACATACCCCGTCATCTGATGGGTTTTACTCTTGCCACGGATCGGACGGGTGGAGACCTCTGTCGTGGTCAACACACTGCGCTTGATGAGTTGGTTACGCAGCGGAATCAGCCGGTGCAGCGCAGGACAAGACTGGGTCTGATCGAGATAACCCCACCCCTTGGCTGGATCACTGAGCTGTGCCGCCACATCACCCACAGAAAGGTCAACATTCACCCCAGCGGCTCGCAAGATCTGACGATGAGTGAAACCATATTTGGGGCTCACCGTCTCCAGCCCTTGGGAGATGGCCGGAACGCCCAACTCTGCCAACAGTGGCGCAAGAAATGGTGCAGCAGGCAGCGTACGGTTGTACCCATTGTAGGGGTCTACAATATCAACCACCTCATCGACATCGGCGATTACCGTCTCCGTCAGGTCCTGCATGCCCGAAAGAATGCCTCGATTCTCCTCATCCGTCTCACGCTTCATGCGTAGCGCAATCAAGAAAACGGCCGCCTGCACATCTGGCACATGCCCCTCTAGAATGGCACGCATACCGGTGCGCGCCTCTTCAAACTCAATGTTTTTACTGAGCGTCGGACCTGTTGCAATACGCTGTATGATCGAGGTCATCACCTCTTGTGCATAGGTGGGATCGAGGGCTTTTTCAGAGGTTTTCACAGACATCAAATAATTCCTTACTAAAATGGTTTGCTTTTTGTTTTGCCAACTGTATCATATTCAGCATCTATATTATCAAACACCAAACTATTGCAAGGAGCGATACAATGAACGTAGATCAACATATCAAAGTAGCAGAGTGGCATATGGAACAGGCTCGCCTGCACGCAGCAAATGGTGACCACAGCTGCGGCTGCCCAGCCAACGAGCATGACCAGAAAGCGATTGATGCGGTCGAGAAGGGCAACATCGAAGAAGAGACAGCTTGTAGCGTATAGTTCCAAGCCACTCCCTTTAAAAAAGGCCCGATACAGACAGTCTGTATCGGGCCTTTTTTATGAGTTCGCGTATACTTCGCGCCATGCTAATGGAATCTCTTTACCTCTCCGCTTTTATCATGGGACTACTCGGTAGCACCCACTGTGCAGGGATGTGCGGGGGGATTGTCTCAGCGCTGAGCATCGGAATTGATCCACAGCAGCGCAACCAGCGCATTACCCTCTATCTGCTCGCCTATAACGGCGGGCGCATTCTCAGCTATATGGTTGCCGGGGCCTTGATTGCCACCCTTGGAAGCGCATTAAGCACGATAGGTGAGGGGATGGTGATTCGCCAGATTTTCACGCTCCTCTCTGCACTGTTAATGATCTTGCTGGGACTTTACCTGAGCGGCTGGTGGCCCGCTGCAATTCTCAAAATTGAGCGTGGCGGCGCAATAATTTGGCACCGAATTGAGCCCATTGCACGACGCTGGATACCGATTCGCTCCAGCCTACAAGCATGGGGCGCAGGTCTACTCTGGGGCTGGCTCCCCTGCGGCTTAGTCTACACCGCACTACTCTGGAGCCTCTCTGCCGAAAGTACCCTGCAAGGCGCTCTGATCATGGGCAGCTTTGGGCTAGGCACCCTACCGGCACTGTTTGGACTGGGACTCTTTTCCAGCCAGCTCAGCAACCACTTACAGCAGCAGTGGGTACGCGCCACTGCAGGTATAATGGTCGCCAGTTTTGGTATTTTCCAAATTTTCACACTACTCTAAATCCACTCAAGATTGACACCATGAAATTTAACATCGATGAAGCACAGAGCAAGGCCAGCAAGATCCCACATGAGATCTTTCTCACTAACCTGGTCGTCAACCACATTCTCTTCTTTGTCTCTGCTCTGGGGATTGCTGGATCCTTTCCACTGCTGATCGCGGTCACGCCCATCGCCTCAATTGCCGCACTGGGCTATATTCTGATTCGTGGTCGCGCCATGACCAATAGCGAGGCCCCTTGGTTTGTTCAGTGTCACTGGCGCATCGCCATGAAACGCAGCCGCTTACTGTTAATGATGTTGCTCGGCCTGGCACTACTGTTATCGGCGATGTACGCCATCCACATCTATGGTGAGGTCGCCTTCTCACAGATCTTCCCCCTCGCAGCGGTAGTTACCATGCCGGTGATGATCACTATCTTTGGACTCATTATCATGGAATCTGAGGCACTACACTTTGCCCGTAGCGGTCAACTCCCCAAGTCGATGGTGGAGCGTTTCCCCCCTGCGGATGATATAGAAGTGCTGGAAGAGGCATAACCCAAACATGAACCGCACCGGACTCCTTGCTGTACTACTACTGACAGCTGCTCTATTTCTTATCATGATGCTGCTACCCGATGAGCAGGCCGCTGAACCCATTCACACCCCTTGGAGTGTCACCCTCTCGGAGCGTGGAAACAGCCAACTGCTGGGAATCACCCTGGATGAGAGCACCCTACTGCAAGCACAACAACAGTGGAGAGCTTCACCAAAGATCACCCTGTTTATGCCAAAGGAGGCCCCCGCCAAGGTGGAGGCGTACTTTGAGCGGGTCACATTAGGTGGAATTCGAGCCAGCATTGTGGCGGAGATTACGGTACCTGAGACAGAGCTCACCACCCTAATCGACCAAGGCGCCCGTATCTCTACTCAGGGAGATGGCAGCCGGAAAATTACACTGGATGGCACTGGCGTGGGGATTGTAGAGCAGAGCATCATCACCAGTCTCACCTATCTACCCAAGGCTAACCTCTCCCCTGCGGTGATCAAACAACGTTTTGGCACCCCCACGGAGACCTTCCGCATTGAAGAGGATAAGATCGAACACTGGATCTACCCACAGATTGGGCTCGACTTGGTATTCTCAGAGGAGACTAAGGAGGTGTTGCAATACGTACCCCCTTCAAGATTTGAGCGCCTACTGGCACCACTACGGAAACGTGCTAACGCGCAGCCTCTTCAACCACCAGCTTAACTTCAGAACGCTTCACCGGCTTTACGATATAGTGGTTTGCACCGAGCCGTATAATCTCTTGCACCGTCTCCGGCTCTTCAAAACCGGTCGCTACGGCCACATAGAGCGTACTATTGCGCTCCCGTATCTTCTTCAATACATCCAACCCACTCATATCAGGCAGGTGGATATCCAACAGCAGCAGATCAATATCTCCCGTTGCCAATAGCAGAAGCCCTGCTTCTCCGGTGGCCGCCGTCACCACCTCATCAACACCCGCAGCCAGCAACATCTTTTTAAGCATATTCTGAATCGGTACAACATCATCAATCACCAACGCCTTCATGATAACCACCTCTGTGCAACTTCATCAGCGGCTTCAGGGGCGCCATAATAGAAGCCCTGAATAAGCCGCATCCCCTCTTTATTGAGAAACTCCAGTTGAGCCTCTGTCTCACACCCTTCAACCACGGTATCAACTCCCAAACCTTTCGCCAGTTGATGAATCGCTCGCACAATCGCCACACCGGCCTGATCTTCGGGTAACTCTCGAACAAAACTACGGTCAATTTTCAGCATATCAATAGGGAAATATTTCAGGTAGCTGAGAGAGGAGTAACCGGTCCCAAAATCATCGATGGAGATCCTCAACCCTCTATTGCGCAGCCGCTTCAGCAGCTCCACCCCCTGCTCAATATCTTCCATCATAATCGACTCGGTCACCTCTAGGCAGAGACAGTTCGGGGGAATTTGGGTCTCACGCAAGAGCTTATCCAGCTTCTGCTCTAATTTCGAATCGGAAAACTGCTTGGCTGAGAGGTTTACCGAAATATGCTCTGGCGCACGCCCTTGCTCAAGCCACTGCATAAATTGCCGACAAGCCTGGTAGAGCAGCTGCTCTCCCAACTCAAAAATCAGCCCAGAACGCTCTGCCAAATCAATAAAATCGAGCGGTGGCAATAGCCCACGCTCGGGGTGCTCCCAACGCGCCAACGCCTCCACCCCCTCCAGCACTGGAGCCTCTCCCTTATTAACACGAACCTGAGGCTGATACAGTAGCACAAACTGCTGCTCTGTCACCCCTCGCTCAATCTCTTCAATACGCTCTCGCTCTTCACTGGAGAACCGCTCCTGAATCTGCTCATTCAGCTCACGATTCTGCTCCAGCAACTGTTGATGCATCTGCCGAATCTCTAACAGGTTATTGACCCGACTCACCACCTCTTTACGGTTAAAGGGTTTACTAACAAAGTCCTTGGCACCATTGGAGAGTGCATGAATACGCAATGACTCCTGATCATCTGCAGTAACCATAATAATGGGAAGGTAATCAACTGCATCCCCTGGCCCATCATGAAACTGTTGCTGATGCTGCAACATCTGCTCCATCAACTGTAGCCCATTCATCTCTGGCATCTCATAATCTAGCAGAATCAGATCAAAACGCTCTTGCTTAAAACGTTCCAGTGCAACATAAGGGTCATGCTCTACCGTCAGGTTCTGATACCCCGCCTGCTCCAACACCCGCACCAACAGTCGAGCCTGTGGTGGTAGGTCATCTACGATTAGAATCGCACGTTCAGACTGCTGTAGATGGTCCTGTTGCATGCCTGCAATTATATCGCAGCACCACTCAAAGATATATCATAGACTCTGCAAAGCCATAGAATAGTCACATCGGCTCTACTACGGTATACCCAACTCTTGCAAGGGCACCTACTTACCATGCTTACACTCGACCCGCTTTCCGATCTGGTTAATGAACATTTTGCTGTGATCTACACCCCAACCCAAAAGCGCAAACGCTTCCCTGAGAACTGCGTACAGATTGTCGATACCCTAGAGAGCGCCAAGGAGCGTGCTGCTGAAAACCAAAACCAGCATGCCGCCCGTGTAATGGGACCTGCTCGCTCCTCCGAGGGGTTTATGCTCTACTATTTGGTACGCTGGCTATAGCGCCTCTCTGAAATCACGGCATTATTTGTAAATTGATATTTGACATTTTCCATAGGTTCGTATATATTCCTGACCATATTGGTTGGTTATTCATTCCAATATCAAAAAACCGATGATTTACTACGTTTTATTCAGGAGTACGCACAATGAGAAGAGCAATCAAAGTATGGGGTGCCATCATGAAAGATGGTTCGGAGATCACAGAAGATACTGAGGGTGTTGTTTCAGTCACTTGCCACCCAGACCGTTCCGTCACCACGACCGACCAAAACAACCAGGAAACCAAGTGGGACGGAGAGTGGATCTCTTACAACCCCCGCTATAACTAAAGCAACGGCTACCACAGCCACGGACCACCGGAGTCAACGCTATGTCTGAGAAAAAGACCAAACTCAATTCTGCCAGCCCTGCGCTGGACATCCCTACCCCCAATCTAGATGAGTTGGAGAGGGGCCCCTGGCCAAGCTATGTCTCAGGCCTAAAGCGTCTCGCCGCCAGTGATGCGGTACAAGCGAAGATGATGCGTGGGGTACTGGGCACACTGGAACACTCCTTCGTCAATCGTCGCGGCTACTGGAAGGGTGGCACTGTAGGCGTGGTGGGGTATGGTGGTGGTGTAATCCCCCGTTTTTCAGAGTTGAAAAATGAGAAGGGTGAGACCATGTACCCGGATGCACTGGAGTTCCACACCGTGCGCATCATGCCGCCGTGGGGCAACCACTACAACAGTGGCCTGCTACGCAAGATGTGTGACATCTGGGAGGAGACCGGTACCGGCCTGATCGCCCTGCATGGGCAGTCCGGTGACATCATGTTTCAGGGCGCAGATACCGACGGAGTTCAGGTCGCCTTCAATAAGTTCAATGACCC
>Ga0209576_1000426_pt1 | contig 29442 bp, 31 predicted proteins | sample SaaInlV_DNA_135m_FD_184686 | JGI IMG/M metagenome (GOLD analysis project Ga0209576, IMG submission 184686) | Marine microbial communities from expanding oxygen minimum zones in the Saanich Inlet - SI075_LV_DNA_135m (SPAdes) (version 2) | ecosystem: Environmental > Aquatic > Marine > Unclassified... | reverse complement strand
TTGACTGATGTCATTAGTTGGCGATTTGATTTGTGAAGTATTGTGAGGAGGAAGTTGAAAGTAATTAATTTTTTTTACTTTTGGCTTATCGGTGGGACAGGGTCAGCCTTTAATAAGGATGTAACAACGCATTTCATAGTCAAAATTGTTATAATTATTCTACTATTCGTAGAAAAGTTATATTAAAAGCCCATAAGAGAAAGTTGGTAGCTTTCTCTTATATGTCCCAACTAATGATATTATATCATCTTTTTAATATTATTTCAAATTAACTTTTAGCAGGGTTAAAACCCCGCACCCTAAAAACAAGCTTAAAACCGTACCAAATACTTCAAATGTCATAGTTTTGACATTATATTTTGCTAAAATTACTTAAATCACCCCCCCCCATATAAGCAACAAGAGCATATACAAAGGGTATAATAAATAAAAGGAGAGCTTATTATGAAGATATTAGTTACAGGTGGAGCAGGATATGAAGCTAATTATGACTTCATAGTATATGATAACCTATCAAACTCTTCAAAAAATTCTCTAAAGGTAGTAGAAAAGATTATAGGTAAAACTATAGAAAATATGTGTGAAGATAGCTGGAGATTGCAATCTAATAATCCTGATGGATATAAGGAAAATAACTAAATGACAAATATAATACTATGTGGTGGTTCTGGTACAAGATTATGGCCATTGAGTCGTACTCTTATGCCAAAACAGTTTGTAAAACTATTTAATGACAAATCATTATTTCAGCTTACTGTTGAGAGAAATTCTAAATTATGTGATTCAAGTTTTATAGTATCAAATGCAGAACAGTATTTTTTAGCTTTAGACCAACAAGAAGAGTTAACCCTAAAAAATAACGATGATAAATATCTACTAGAACCAATAGGAAGAAATACAGCTCCTGCTATTGCATTAGCATGCATGGTATTAGATCCAGAAGAAATAGTATTAGTAACACCATCTGACCATCTAATCAAAGATGAAGATGCATATGCCCAAGTAGTTGAAAAAGCAAAAAAATTAGCACAAGAAGATAATCTTGTGACCTTTGGTATAACTCCTACATATCCAGAAATAGGATTTGGGTATATAGAAGCTTCAGATTTAAATGTAAAAAGTTTCAAAGAAAAACCAGACAGTAAAACAGCTCAAAAGTATATAGATGCTGGTAATTACTATTGGAATTCTGGAATGTTTATGTTTAAAGCAGGAATATTCTTAGAGGAACTAAAAGAGTATTCTCCAAAAATATATGAAGCCTCAAAATCAGCATTAAATAATAAAGAAAAAGATAATTTATTAAGAATATCTCATGAAGATATGGCTGCTATTCCTGAAGATAGTATAGATTATGCAGTAATGGAAAAATCAAAAAAAGTAAAAGTAGTACCATCTAATATTGCTTGGTCAGATTTAGGTAGCTTTGAATCACTAGATGAAGAGATAGACTCCTCGGACAATATAATTTCTATAGATTCATCAAATAACCTAATATTATCAGATAAGCAAGTATCTACAATAGATATAAGTGATCTTATAATTATAGATACAGCAGATGCACTTATGATATCTAAAAAAGGTTCTTCTCAAAAGGTTAAACAAGTAGTATCAAAATTAAAAGAACAAAACTCAGACCTTACAAAGATACATACATTAGCTCATAGACCATGGGGTACTTATGAAGTATTACTTTCTACTGATAAATATAAAATTAAAAGAATAGTGGTAAAACCAGGAAAGAGATTATCTTTACAAAAACATTTTCATAGAAATGAACATTGGATAGTAGTAAGTGGAACAGCTACAGTAACTGTAGGAGACAGTGTAAAACTAATACGACCAAATGAATCGACATATATAAAAATGGGTGAAGTTCATAGGCTTGAAAATCAAGGTCAAATATCAGTAGTACTTATAGAAGCACAAGTAGGTGAATATACTGGTGAAGATGATATTGTAAGATTAGAAGATGATTATAAAAGAGAAGGAAAATAAAAATGGAAAATAAGAAAAAAGTAGCATTAATTACAGGAATTACAGGACAAGACGGTTCATATTTAGCAGAGTTTCTACTTAAAAAAGGTTATGAAGTTCATGGTATGAAAAGAAGATCTTCTTTATTTAATACAGACCGTATTGATCATCTTTACCAAGATCCTCATGAAGAAAATGTAGATTTAACTCTTCACTTTGGGGATATGACTGATTCTATGAATATTACAAAAATCATCCAAGAAGTTCAACCAGATGAAATTTACAACCTTGCAGCTATGTCACATGTAGCAGTATCGTTTGAAACTCCTGAATATGTATCAAATGCAGATGGTACAGGAACACTTAGAATTTTAGAAGCTGTTAAATTATTGGGATTAACTAATAAAACTAAAATATATCAAGCTAGTACATCTGAATTGTATGGAAAAGTACAAGAAACACCACAAAGTGAAACAACTCCTTTTTATCCAAGAAGTCCGTATGCAGTAGCTAAAATGTACGCATACTGGATTACAGTTAACTATAGAGAAGCATATGGCATGTTTGCTTGTAATGGGATACTATTCAATCATGAATCACCTGTACGAGGTGAAACATTTGTAACTAGAAAGATTACAAGAGCAGCATCTAAAATAGCATTAGGATTACAAGATAGACTATATTTAGGAAACCTAGATGCAAAAAGAGATTGGGGACATGCTAAAGATTATGTACAAATGATGTGGATGATTTTACAAGCAGATGAACCAGAAGATTGGGTTATTGCTACAGGTGAAACAACAACAGTAAGAGACTTTGTAACTATGGCATTTAAATATGCAGGAATTGAACTAGAATTTAAAGGAACTGGAGTAGATGAAAAAGCTTATGTAATATCTTGTAGTAATCCAGACTATCAAATAGAAATAGGTACAAATGTAGTATCAGTTGATCCAAAATATTTTAGACCAACAGAGGTTGATTTACTTTTAGGTGATCCAACTAAAGCAGAAACAAAACTTGGATGGAGTAGAGAATATAGGTTGGAAGAATTAGTAAATGATATGATGCAATCAGATCTAAAACTAATGACAAAAGATGTTTATCTTCAAGATGGTGGATATAAAACATTAAGTTACTTTGAATAGAAAGAGTTATAAATTATGAATAAAAATTCAAAAATATATATTGCAGGACACAGAGGATTAGTAGGCTCAGCAATAGTTAAAAACCTTGAGTCAAAAGGTTATACAAACTTAGTTTATAAAACTCATAGCGAACTAGATCTGACAAATCAAGTAGCTGTAGAAGAGTTTTTTAAAGCTGAGAAACCAGAGTATGTGATACTAGCAGCTGCAAAAGTAGGTGGAATTGTTGCTAATAATACATATAGAGCAGACTTTATATATGAAAACCTTGCTATTCAAAACAATGTAATCCATCAGGCATATAAACACAATGTAGAAAAACTACTATTTTTAGGTAGTACTTGTATATACCCTAAAAATGCTCCTCAACCTATGCCAGAAGATTGTTTACTAACTGATACACTAGAATATACAAATGAACCATATGCAATAGCAAAAATAGCAGGCATAAAGATGTGTGAGAGTTATAATCTTCAATATGGAACAAACTTCATATCTGTAATGCCTACAAATCTATATGGACCAAATGATAACTTTGATCTAGAAACATCACATGTATTGCCAGCACTCTTAAGAAAAATGCATGAAGCAAAATTAAATAACACACCAGAAGTAGAAATATGGGGAAGTGGAAAACCTAGAAGAGAATTTCTTTACTCAGAAGATATGGCAGATGCTTGTGTGTTTATATTGGAGAATAGAGATTTTGTGGATCTAAAATCCCATACCCCTGTTGCTAAAGCAAAAATGGGGTGTAATGATACTTATGAAATAGAAGATGGTTCAAATGATACTTGTACAACAAGTATTGTACAAACAAAAGAGATACGTAATACACATATAAATATAGGTACAGGTGTAGATATATCTATAAAAGAGTTAGCACTTACAATTAAAAAGATAGTTGACTACAAAGGTGAATTATATTTCAATGATACCAAACCAGATGGAACTATGATTAAATTAACAGATCCTTCTAAATTACATAGTTTAGGATGGAAGCATAAAATTGAATTAGAGGATGGTATTAGAATTATGTATAATTGGTATTTAAAAAATGGAGAAAATGACAATGTTTAATAATAAAAATATATTAATAACAGGTGGAACTGGGAGTTTTGGAAAAAAATATACGGAAATAATATTATCTAAGTATAAACCAAATAAGATAATTATCTTTAGTAGGGATGAATTAAAACAATATGAAATGGCACAAACTTTTAATGATCTTTGCATGAGATACTTTATAGGTGATGTTCGAGACGAGAGTAGACTTGTAGAAGCTATGGATGGTGTTGATATTGTTATTCATGCTGCTGCTTTAAAGCATGTACCTATAGCAGAGTACAATCCTATGGAATGTATCAAAACCAATATTGATGGTGCACAAAATGTTATCAATGCTGCTATTAAAAATGAAGTTGAAAAAGTGATAGCTCTTTCTACAGATAAGGCATCTGGTCCGATTAATTTATATGGTGCTACAAAACTAGTATCTGATAAATTATTTGTAGCTGCAAACAATGTAGTAGGTACTAAAAAAACGAGATTTGCAGTAGTAAGATATGGAAATGTTGTAGGAAGTCGTGGTTCTGTTGTTCCGTTTTTCAAAAAGCTTATAGATGAAGGTGCTAAAGAACTTCCTATTACCGATGTGGAAATGACAAGATTTTTGATCACTCTTGAAGATGGTGTAAATTTTGTTTTAGATAATTTTGAAAGAATGCATGGTGGTGAGATATTTATACCAAAAATACCATCTTTAAAAATGGTTGATTTAGCTACAGCTTTAGCTCCAAGCTTACCACATAAAGTGATAGGTATTAGACCTGGTGAAAAGTTGCATGAAGTTATGATTACAGCAGATGATAGTGTAGTGGAATTTGATACATACTATGTAATTAAACCAACAATTCAATTTAACCATATGGTAGATTATAATGTAAATTCATTAGGGCAAAAAGGTAAAGATATTGGAATTGGTTTCGAGTATAATTCTCTTAATAATACGGAATGGTTTACAAAAGAAGAATTTTTAGACATGGTGGAGAAATCATAATATGAACTTTATCCCTTATGGTAAACAAAGTATTTCGGAAGAAGATATTGATGCTGTTGTTGATACTCTAAAGTCGGATTTTTTAACAACGGGACCTAAAATAAATGAATTTGAAGAGGTTTTAAGTGATTATTGTGGAGCTAAATATTGTGTTGCTGTATCAAATGGAACAGCTGCTTTACACCTAGCTTCATTGACGTTACTTAAAAAAGGCGATAAAGTTTTAACAACTCCGAATTCATTTTTGGCAACCTCAAATTCTATTTTATATGTTGGAGCAAAGCCTATATTTGTAGATATACAAAAAGATGGAAATATTGATTTAGATTTATGTGAAGAGGAACTTAAAAAGGACAATTCTATTAAGGCTATTTATGCAGTTGCTTTTAGTGGAAATATGATAAACCAAGAGAAATTAAAATATTTAAAAGAAACTTATGATGTAATAATACTAGAGGATTCTGCACATGCTATTGGTGCTGGCTATGACGGAATAAAATCAGGGTCTTGTACTAATAGTGATGCTAGTATATTTTCATTTCATCCTGTAAAACATCTTACAACGGCAGAGGGTGGTGCTATTACTACAAACTCTAAAGAGATATACGAAAAGCTTATTATGCTTCGTGGTCATGGTATGGTCAAAACAGCAGATATGAAGCCATGGGAATATGAAATGCAAGAACTTGGTTTTAATTATAGAATAACTGATATTCAGTGTGCATTGGGTATATCTCAATTAAAAAAGCTACCAAAGTTTATCGATAGAAGATTTGAAATTGCTAAAAAATATGATAAATCATTTGAAAATAGCATAGTAAAATCTTTATATATTTTTGATGGTAAATCTTCATATCATCTTTATGTAGTACAAGTAGAATTTAGTAAATTAAATATTACAAGAGAAGAGTTATTTAACAATTTAAGAGCTAAAAATATTGGGATACAGTTGCATTATATTCCAATAAATAAACAGCCATATTATAAAACACTTGGATATGGAGATGAAAGTACTCCTGTCATGGATAAATACTATGAAGAATGTTTTTCCCTTCCAATGTATCCACTTTTAAGTGATGATGAACAATCTTATGTGATAAAAAGTCTATTTGAGGTACTTAGATGAAGTATGTAAATTTTAATGGTGATAAATTATCAAAACTATCTTTAGGCACAGTACAATTTGGTTTAGATTATGGTATCTCAAATTTTAATGGAAAACCTACTCAAGAGAATGCAAATCAAATTGTAGAATACGTTTCTCAAGAAGGAATCAATTGTTTTGATACTGCTCAAGCTTATGGAAATTCAGAACAAGTATTAGGTATTGCGATAGAAAAAATTACTGATAAAGTAATTATATCAAAAGTAAAATCATTTGCATTTAGAGAAAATGTTATTGAGAATGTTAATTCTTCAGTTAATAATTTAGGATTAAAATCACTTTTTGGTTTACTTTTACATGATAGTGAAATCTTATACAAGTGGACAAAGGAAGATTCAAAGAAAGTAGAGCAATTAAAAGAAATTGATAAAATTAAATATTTTGGTGTCTCTATTTATACATCAGAAGATTTTGATTTAGCAATAAAAAATGAAAAAATTGAATTAATCCAAATACCATTTAATTTATTTGATCAAAGGGCATTAAAAGATAAATGGTTTCAAAAAGCGAAAGAATCCAATAAACTCATTTTTATAAGAAGTATATATTTACAAGGTTTATTATTGATGAATGAATATGATGTTAAAATCAAACTACCGGAGGCTAGTAAATTTATTAATAAATTAGATAAATTATGTAATAAATATAATTGTTCGAGAAATGAATTATGTTTATCTTTTGTAGATAATGTTGCTAATGATTCACTATTACTATTTGGCTGTGATAATATTTCACAAGCAAAAGAAAATATATTAAATTATAATAATCTAAAGGTTTTAGACAATAGTGAAATAAATGAAATGCATAATTTGTTTATAGATATACCTGAAGCTATTTATAATCCTACAAAGTGGAAATAAAATGAAAGTAATAGCCCTTTTACAAGCAAGAACAGATTCTACAAGACTTCCAAAAAAAGTATTAAAAACTATATTAGATAAACCTATGATTATTCATCAATTGGAAAGAACAAAAGAATCAAAATTAATTGATAAGTTAATAGTTGTTACAAGTACTGAAGAAAGTGATAATGAACTTTCAAATACTCTTAAAAAACATAAATATGAAGTTTATAGAGGTAATAAAAATAATGTGCTCAAAAGATTCGTAGATTGTTTAAAACAACTTAACTTAGATGATGAAGATGTAATTGTTCGTTTAACAGGAGATTGTCCTTTGCATGATGCCAAGATAATAGACGAATCAATACAAGCATTTATAGATAGTGATTTTGATTACCTCGCAAATTGTGTTAATCCGATTTATCCTGATGGCTTAGATGTTGAAGTTTTTAATTATAAGTCAATTTGTCATGCATATAAGTATGCAACTAAAAAATCTGATTTAGAACATGTTACTCCTTATATTAGAAATCACATTCAATTTAAAGTAAGTAATTTAGAAAAAGATGACTACTATTCTCATTTAAGATTAACAGTAGATGAAGAAAAAGATTTTGAATTGGTTGAGAAAATTTATGATCATTTTAATAAAAGTATATTTTCGTTAAAAGAAACTATTAGTTTTTTAAATGAGAATAACCATTTTATAGAAATAAATAATAATATTCAAAGAAATGAAGGATATGAAAAATCATTAAAGGATGATACTTATGAATAGTGGACAAGAATTATATAAAAAAGCGAAAGGACTTATTCCTGGAGGAACGATGCTACTTTCAAAAAGACCTGAAATGTTTTTACCTGAAAAATGGCCATCTTATTTTTCAAAAGCAAAAGGTTGTGAAGTATGGGATTTAGATGGAAATAAATATATTGATACTTCTATTATGGGAATCGGAACAAATACTTTAGGCTATGGTCATCCAAGAGTTGATGAGGCAGTTTTAAATACAGTAAAAAATGGTAATATGTCAACATTAAACTGTCCAGAAGAAGTTTATCTTGCAGAAAAACTTATCGAAATTAATCCATGGGCAGATATGGTAAGATTTTCAAGAAGTGGTGGTGAAGCTAATTCAATTGCAGTTAGAATAGCTAGAGCCGCTACAGGTAAAGATAATGTAGCAATTTGTGGATATCATGGTTGGCATGACTGGTACTTATCAACAAACTTAGAAAGTAATAAAGAACTTAATGCTCACTTATTACCTGGTTTAGAACCAGTTGGTGTACCAAAAGGTTTAAAAGGTACCACAATTCCATTTATGTATAATGATTTTGAAGAATTAAAGAAAATTGTTGATAAACATGATATCGGTACTATCAAGATGGAAGTACTACGAAATCATGGACCTACAGATAATTTTTTACAAAAAGTAAGAGATTTAGCTACAGCAAAAGGGATTGTTCTTATTTTTGATGAATGTACATCAGGGTTTCGACAAACTTTTGGTGGAATCCATAAAGAATTTGGAGTAGAGCCAGATATTGCAATGTACGGTAAGACACTTGGAAATGGATATGGAATAACGGCAGTTGTAGGTAAAAAAGATATTATGAATGCAGCCCAAAAAACATTTATAAGTAGTACTTTTTGGACTGAAAGAATTGGGCCAAGTGCTGCACTTGCAACTTTAGAAGTAATGGAAGAGATAAAATCATGGGAATTAATAACAAAAACAGGTAAAAATATTACAAATAAATGGAAAGATATGGCTTCATCTCTTGACTTAGATATTGTTACTTCAGGATTACCTTCTTTGAGTGTTTTCTCTTTTAGTAGTACAAATAATCTTAAATATAAAACTTTAATAACGCAAGAAATGTTAAAGAGAGGTTATTTAGCAGGTAATAGTTTATATTCATCTATATGTCATACAGATGAAGTATTGAATCCATATTATGAAAATCTATATGATATATTTAAAATAATTTCAAAATGTGAAAATGGTATCTTTAATATTGATAATTTATTGGACGGTCCGGTATGCCACGCCGGTTTTAAAAGGTTAAATTAGTTTTATGAATATATTATTTAGAGCAGACTCATCATCGACTATTGGTACTGGACATATTATGAGAGATCTTGTATTAGCTACTCAATATAAAGATGCTACTATAACTTTTGCTACCAAAAATTTAGATGGAAATATCAATCATAAGATAATAGAAGCTGGATATAAAGTAGTAGTTTTAAAATCAAAAGTAGCGAATAGCGGTTGCAAAACAAACTTTCCTATAAATGATATAAAAGAGTTAGATAAACTCATCAAAAAGTTGAATATTGATTTATTAGTTATAGATCATTATGGGATAAATTATAAATTTGAAAAGAGATTAAAAGTTAAAAATCCTAAGTTGAAAATCCTTGCATTTGATGATACTTATGAAAAACACCATTGTGATATAGTTTTAAATCATAACATTAGTGGAGATAAAAAAAGATACAAAGGTTTAGTACCCAAAAATTGTGAGCTAAGATGTGGAAGCAAATATACACTTTTGAGAGAAGAGTTTTTGAAAATTAAAAAACAAAAAACAGTTTTTTTAGCTATGGGTGGAGCTGATCATAGTAATCTTAATATTAAAATTTTAAAAGTACTTAGTGAATTTAAAAATATTTATATAGAAGTAGTTACTACGAATGCAAATAAAAATATTAATGAATTGAAAAAATATGTAAAAGGAAAAGAAAATATACTATTACATGTTAATTCAAATAGTATAGCAAAACTTATGAAAAAAAGTGATTTTGCTATTGTTACACCTAGTGTAACAGTTAATGAAGTATATTTTATGAATATTCCTTTTATAGCTATACAAACAGCATCAAATCAATATGATATGTATACATATTTAAAAAAGAATAAGTTCTTGGTTCTGAAAAAATTCAATACTAAAAAACTACGTAGAAATATATCTAAAATATTTAAAAAGGTTATATAATGGATGTAAGTATAAATTTAATTAATTTTACTGATTTGACTCTTGATGAAAAAAAGATGGTACTTTCTTGGAGAAATCATCCCGATATAAAGCAATGGATGTACAATACCAATGGTATTACAATAGAGAATCATCTATCATTTATTGAAACTTTAAAAAATTCTAAAGATAAACAGTATTTTATTGTTAAAAAAGATAATGAATATATCGGTGTGATTGATTTTACAAATATAAATAATGATTCAACTGATATGGGTATATATGCAAATCCTTTAAGTAAAGGTGTAGGTAAAATATTACTAGAAACTATATCAAAATATGCATTTAAAGAATTAAAGGTAAACAAAGTATTTGCAGAAGTATTTAGTGAGAATATAAAAGCTTATGAATTATATAAAAAATTTAATTTTATAGAATTTGATAAAAAAATAGTCAATAACAAAGAAGTAATTTGTATGGAGTTGAAAGATGAAAATAGGTAAATTTGATTTAAATAAAGATGGTACATATATTATTGCAGAATTAAGTGCTAATCATGGTGGAAAAATAGAAATTGCAAAAGACACCATTAAGGCTGCAAAAGATATTGGTGCAAACGCAATAAAGCTTCAGACATATACTGCTGATACGATTACTTTAGACTGTGATAAAGATGATTTTATCATAAAAGGTGGAACACTTTGGGATGATAGAAAACTACATGATTTATATAAAGAAGCTTATCTTCCTTGGGAATGGCACAAAGAACTTTTTGACTATGCGAGAAGTTTAGATATAAATATATTTTCTTCTCCATTTGATAAAACAGCAGTTGATTTTCTTGAAGAGTTTAATCCATCAGCTTATAAAATAGCATCTTTTGAGATAACAGACTATGAACTTATACGATATACGGCATCTAAAATGAGACCTATCATTATCTCTACTGGTATTGCTAGTATTGATGAGATACAAGATGCTGTAGATATATGTAGAAGTGTAGGAAATGATGATATAGTTTTACTTAAATGTACAAGTGCATATCCGGCTCCATTAGAAGATGCAAATCTTGCTACTATATCAAATCTTGCTCAAACTTTTGGAGTAATATCTGGCTTTTCAGATCATACACTTGGGTCAACAGCACCTATAACTGCAGTTACTCTTGGAGCAAAAGTTATAGAAAAACACTTTATATTAGACAAATCAATAGGTGGAGCAGATGCAGACTTTTCTATGGACAAACAAGAATTTGCTGATATGGTAAAAGTCATAAGAGATGTTGAAAAACTTATAGGAAAAGTTGACTATAGTATGACAGAAAAAAAGAAAAAATCACGACAGTTTTCTAGAAGTCTTTATGTAGCCAAAGATATAAAAAAAGGTGAACTTTTTACAGAAGAAAATATTAGAAGTGTAAGACCTGGTTATGGTATGCATCCTAAGTATTTGGGTGATGTGTTGGGTAAAAAAGCATTAGATAATTATAAATATGGAACAAAAACTAATATTAAAATGATTGGAGAAATAGAATAATGAATAAACGAATAGAATGGATTGATGTTGCAAAAGGACTTGGAATATTGTCTGTAATTCTTACTCATTGTTATATTCCAGAAACATTACTAAAACATTATCTTTATTCTTTTCATATGCCTTTATTCTTTATATTGTCTGGTTATTTTCATAAAGTAGATATTCAGATGAATATAATCAAAAAACGCTTTAGAACTTTAATTATTCCATATGTATTCTTTTATATCACTTCTACTTTAATATATTTAGTCATTGTAAATTTTGGTAGAAATGCTGGTGCCGATAATATAGAATTACAAATTCAAAGAATAGTTGGTATGTTTTATGGCGTTGGTGATGATATGTGGATGTGGAATATTACATTATGGTTTTTAGTGTGTCTATTTGTCGTGACAGTATTTTATAACTATTTATCATTACATATTACTAAAACTAGGAATTTAGTATTTGTACTTGTTTTTTTATCAATTGTTGGTTACTTGACTTCTTTATATTTGCCTTTTAGGATTCCATGGTCTATAGATGTTGCATTATCTGCAATTTTATTATATTGTTTTGGAGCATTACTAAGTAAAAATAATATATTAGAAAGATTAGTTGATTCAAATATAAGTTTACTATTTATACCTATTAGTTTAATTACAGGATTGCTTAATAACGAGATTGATATGAATTCTAATCATTATGGTAATTATTTTCTTTTTTACATTGCGGGTATTTCAGGTACTATGTCAATTCTGATTCTTTCAAAGAGAATATTTGCTAATTCTAATGTTTTAAAATATTTTGGTAATAATTCTTTAATTATACTAGGTACTCATACCGTAATACTGATGATCTTACCTGGTATTCTAAATAGGTTTATTAATATAGATTATTTTTTCAATGATATATTGGTAAAAGGTATATTCTTGTTTGTATTGGTTGTTATCATAGAAATACCTATTATTTATATTTTGAATAAATACTTTAAAAAATTTATATAAAGAAGGAGATTTAAATAAATGAATTATAATTTACATACATATACCCCTGGTCCTGTAAAAATGTTTGAAAATACATTAAGATTAGGTGGTATGCAAACACCATATTTTAGAAATAAAGAATTTTCTGATGTTATTCTAGAATGTGAAAAAAATTTACTTAAAATAGCAAATGCACCTAAAAATAGTAGGGTTGTTTTTTTAACAGCAGCAGGTACGGCAGGTATGGAATCGACTGTACAAAATTTACTTAATAGTGATGATAAAGTTTTAGTAATAAATGGTGGCGGATTTGGTCAACGATTTGTAGATATTTGTACTACTCATAATATTGTAAAAATAGATTGTAAAATCAAAAATATAAACTTAAGTGATACTTCTATTTTGGATTCTTATAAAGATTGTTCATCATTATTGATAAATGCACATGAAACAAGTGTAGGTCATCTTTATGATTTAGAAGCTGTTGGAAAATTTGCAAAGAAAAATGAGATGTTAAATATTGTAGATGCAATTAGTATGTTTATAACAGATGAAATAGATATGATAAAACATAATATAGATGCTCTTATTATTAGTTCACATAAAGGGCTTGCTCTTCCTCCTGGACTTTCAATGGTTATATTATCACCAAAAGCGATAAATAAAATCAATCCTAAACATCAACTTTATTTTGATTTTAATAGTTATTTAAATGATGGGAGAAGAGGGCAAACACCTTTTACACCTGCTATTACTATTATTTTACAATTACAGGATAGATTAAGAGATGTTGTAAACAAAGGGATTGGATATTCAAATAAGCAGGCAAAAGATATAGCTATATATTTTAGACAAAATATTGAAGATTTACCATTAGTGTTATACAGTCTATATATGCCAAATGCTATGACTACACTTAGTCCCACTGATGGCAAGAAAGCAATTGAAATAGTTAATATTTTAGAAAAAAGATATAATTGTGTAGTAGCACCAAATGGTGGAGAGTTGAAAGATAAAATATTTAGAGTATCTCATATGGGTGCAATGACAATTGAATATACAGATATACTAATAGATTCATTATATGATTACTATAAAATAAAAAGGAAATAATATGAAAGTTTTAATAATGGCAGCAGGAGTTGGAAGTAGAATAAGTAGGTACTTACAAGGTCAACCAAAATGTTGCGTAGATGTTGATGGAAAACCTTTAATTCGTCATACGATTGAATTATTAAATAAAAAAGGTATAACTGATATTGCTATTGTTACAGGTTATCAAGAAAGATATATTCATCAGGCACTTGAGGGTTTAGCATATTCTAGATATTTTAATCCATTCTTTAGAGTAGCAAACTCAATATCTTCGGTTTGGTTCGCAAGAGATTTTTTAACAACTGAAGATGATATGATGATTATGAATGGTGATGTTTTTATGGAAGAAAAAATAATTGATATTTTACTAAAAGATAAAAGAAGTCCTATGATGTTAAGTGATAGTACAAGAATTGAAGATGCTGACTATAGATTTAATTGGGATGGCGAACTACTGAAGAGATATGGAAAACAACTTACAAAAGAAGAAACAACTGGTGAGTATGTAGGAATTGGAAGAATAAATAAAGAAGATGTTACTGTTTTTAAACAAAATACAATTGATGCAATTTCAAATGAAGATTACAACTGTTGGTGGGAAGATATTATTTATAGAACTGTAGATGATGGACAAAATGTATATGTAAATGATGTAGCAGGTGTATTTTGGGCAGAGGTTGATTATATTGAAGATTATGATAGAATTAAAGCTTTTGTAAATAGCAAGAGTTAACATATGTATTTAATTAGGAAAATAAAACATATACTAAAGTATTACTTATCAATATTAAGAAATGATGACTTTATTGAATATCAGTCTTTTCCTTTTGACACTAATCAACAAATGCCAGATGGTGCTGAAAAGGTTATGCAAAGATGTTGTAATATTATTAAATCTTTAAATATAAATTATAGAATTACAGATGGTACAGTATTAGGTCTGTATAGAGGTGGTGAATTTATAGCGCATGATAACGATATTGATATTGATATTATTAGTGATAATATGATAAAAGAGATAGAAAAAGAATTTAAAAGTATTGGTATGACTATGGGGCGAAAAGCTATATATAAAGGAAAGTATCATCAGATTATTTTTTATACTTCAAATTATACTATTTTCGATATTGTGATATGGCATTTAAACGAAGATGATGGAAAATTATATAACTACTCTGAAAGAGATTATGAAAGAGTCCAAGATGCTAAATATTTTCAACAAGATAAACTTCAGCATATAGAATTTAAAGGTGCAAAATACCCAATACCGACGCCAATTGAAGAATGGCTTGAGATGAGATATGGTAATGACTGGAAGATTCCAAAAACTTATAAAGGTGACTGGAAAGATGAGTGTTTTGATATGAAAAGGATAGATTAATTTGTTTTATATAATAAAAAATATCTTTTCTATTTTATTAACAAATAAAAAAAATAAATTTATTGGTTTAGTTGGATTGATGTTTGTATTATCTATGCTAGAACTTATTGGCTTAGGTATATTGCTACCTGTAATTGATATAGTGTCTAGTCCTGAAAAATTTGCTAATAATGAATATATTATCATAATAAATGATTTATTTTTATTTTCCAATATGCATAGTGCAGTTTTTGTATTACTTGCTTTTTTAGTTCTTTTTTTTATTTTCAAATCAGTGATAACATTATATATTATATTTAAACAACAAATATTTGTAAATACTATGTTTAAAGATTTATCAGTTGATATTTTGGAGCATATACTTTTATTGAAGTATGAAGAATTCAAACAAAAAGATAAGTCAATGTACCTTAAGGATATTATTAATAGTAGTGCATATTTATCACTTTGTACTTTTAATATATTACAACTGTTTACAGAATTTTTTGTACTAATTGCTATTATTATATTTATGGGATTTTATATAGGTTTTGTTAATATTTTATATTTATTAGTTGTTGTAACTATAGTAGCAATATTATTTAAATCGGTAACAAAAAATATATCTTTATATGGGCAGCAAAGAGATTCTGTGATGCATGATATAACTAAAACTGCTACAGAAGCACTTAGTGGCTATAAAGAGATAAGAAATAATAATGTTTTAGATTGTGTTATTGCTGAATATCAAAAAAAAGCAAATCCATATGTTAATATATATGCAAAATTTGGAACTATGATAAATGTACCAAAAATTGTACTTGAATCAATCACTGCATTGACAATAATTGGCTATCTTTTTTATATATTTTATGTAAATATTCCTATTCAATCAGTCATGCAAGATTTAATTGTATTTGCATTTGTTGGTCTTCGAACTATACCATCTTTGACAAAACTTTTAGGTGCCTCAGCACAAATTAAATATTTTGGTACAGAATCAGAAAAATTTAAAAATCTCTTTAATTATTCAAATAATAAAATTGATTATAATCATTCATTAGATGATTTTACTAATACAATAGAATTTAAAAATATTAATTATAAATATCCTTCTAAAGATAGTTATGTATTAAATGATATTAATTTTACTGTAGAAAAGAATAAAAAATACGGCTTTGTGGGTAAGTCAGGAAGTGGTAAAAGTACATTATTCGATATAATATTAGGTTTAAATTCTCCTAACAGTGGAAAAATTATAGTTGATAGTCAAGACTATTTAAGTTTTGAAAATATTGATATTACAAAATTTATAGGTGTTGTTACTCAATCTATATTTATACTTGATGGAACATATGAAGATAATATTTTATTTTTTAATAAAGAAAAGAATACTGATTTACTAAAGAAATCTATCGCTGGGGCTCAGTTAAGTGAACTTATTAATAATGATGCGGATAATTTAGTGGGAGAAGATGGAAAAAATCTTTCAGGTGGACAAAAACAAAGATTGGCAATAGCAAGAGCATTATATCAAAATAAAAGTATATTATTATTAGACGAGGCTACATCTGCACTTGATAATGAAACAGAAAGAAACTTTATAAATCATCTAAATACGAAGAATGAACATACAGTTCTAATCATAGCCCATAGGCTTAGTACAGTTAAAGATTGTGATAAAATTTTTGTCTTTAAAGATGGAAAGATTGTAGATAGTGGAACTTATATTGAATTAGAAAATAGTTCCATAGAATTTAAAAAGTTGATAAATAGTGGAGAATTTAATGAAAAATAATCTTTTTGAAAAAGTAATAGAATCAAATAAAGTTTTTTGGTCAAAAGTAAATAAAAAAGATAATCTAAATGGATATTTACTGTACGAAACTTTTTATAATGAACCTGTGAGGATATATGGTATATCAAAAACAGCACTAGCTATTGGGAAAATAAAGAATCTAAAACCTTTGGGTTTAATAAGCTTAAGAGCAACAGAAGAAAATAAAAATTTGATATATTCTATGAATAATAATATTATTGGAGGAAAGGTGAAATTTTTCTTTTCCGCAATGAAAAATATATTTTCTATAGTAAAAGTTTTATTTAGTGTGAAAGATAAACAAAGTTTTCTTAATTTAAAAGTAGAGCAATATGAGGTTGGGAAATATATTTATGATGCAATACTAGCAAATAATAGAATGGTATCAATAGAAAATATCAATTTAAATTTACTGAAAAAAATATTATTAGAAGTAATTTATTTTTTCTATTTTAAAGATTTAATAAAATCGAAAAATATAAAGATAATAGTATTGGGTGATAATGTATATAGGTATGGATTGTTATTTGAATTAGCTAAATACAATAATATAGAATGTATAACTCCTGTAAATTTAAATGCTTTTTCAATGAGAAAATATAATAAAAGTAGTGAATTTAATATCCACGATAGAAAACCAGAAAAAAATATATTAGAAAAATTAGATAGTAATAATGTAAAAAACTACATTGATGAATATTTTTCAAAAAGATTTTCTGCAAACCTAGAACAACATGATGTATTAAAAGCATTCTCAAATAAAAAAAAGATATATACTAAAAATGAAATCATAAAACAGTATAATTTAAATCCAAATTTACCTATCGTTATAATTATGAATCATATTTTTTGTGATGCACCTCATGCTTATCCTGATGGACTTTTTGATGACTATAAAGAGTGGTTGATAAATACTATTTTAAATTTAAAAAAGAATAAAAATATTAATTTTTTAATAAAAGAACATCCATCTGCTGATTTATACAGTGAATTAGGTGTTATAAATGAAATACTAAGAGGATTAGATTGTGAACATCTTTTACTTAAAGATGATGTGCATAGTCTAACTGTTTTAAATGAATTTGATGTAGTCATAACTTGTGGTGGTACCATAGGTCAAGAGTTTTTATATAAAGGTAAGCCTGTAGTATTAGGGGCAAAGCCACCATATAGTGGATTTGGATTTACAATTGAACCTAAAACAAGATATGAATATGAAAGTTTAATGAGTAAAGGTATTGAAAAATTACCATTATTAACTTCAGAACAAAAAGAGATGGTAAATAAAGTGATTTACCATGACTTCGTATTGCTTGATAATTATAGCGATGATTTAGAGATAGGTGGACAGAGATTTTACATGGGTAGGGATTTTGAATATGATAAATTTTATGAAGAAATTTTAAAGTATAATGATACTTCACTTAACAATCAAAAAATTTACAAATTGTTAAGTAAATTTATATCATCTGATAATAAACACTTATTAAAGGACAATAATGAATAAAAATATATCAATTATTATAGTAACTTATAATAGTGAAAGTGTTATAAAAGAATGTTTAGAATCAATAAAACAGTATAATGATATAGGTGATAAACTTGAAGTGATAATAGTAGATAATTCTCCTATATTTAACATAGAAACTTTTGTAAATGATTTAAATATTGATTTGGACATACAACTTATTCACAATCCTAAAAATGGTGGATTTGGTCAAGGTAACAATATAGGGGCAAAAGCTTCTAGTGGTGATTTACTGTTTATTTTAAATCCAGATACTATTTTAGTGGAACCAATTTTTAGGTATATGATAAATGAATTTGATAATGAGAATTTAACATCTGCAGGATTTAGACTTATTGATAAAGATGGTAGGGATAATGATAGTGTTGGCTTGCTACCAGAGTATAACTTTATATATTTACCTCGTCAAGTTTTAAATTTTTTAGTTATAGATTTAGGATTATTATCAAACTATATTTTCCCTTGGGGAGCAGATTTAATAGTTAGAAAAGAAGACTTTATCAGAGCAGATATGTTTGATGAAAATATATTTTTGTGTAATGAAGAGCCAGATTTAATTCGGAGGTTATCTATAAAAAAAATAAAAATTTTTAATAAAAAGATAATTCACTTAGAAGGCCATACTACTTTTATTCAAGAAAAACGATTTAATGACTGGATTGAAACTACAAGATATTATTGTAATAAATATAATTTTAATTTTGAAAGATTTATTAAAAATGAAATCACTAGAAGTAAAATTAAATTATTTTTAAAAATGATATTTAATAAAAATGATATGAATTTAAAAAATTATATTAATCTTTTGATGCAAGAATTAGGAAATAATCATAATAAAAAGTAATTATTCAATTATGTATATATATGTAATATTTTTTTCATTATTTCCTTATATTACACCTATAAGTCTTGGAACTGATTTGCAGCCATGGAGTATACTAGGAACATCAATTTTTGGTCTTATTTTATTTTATAGAAATATTAAATTTTATGATAAATGCTCATTTTTATTTTTACCATTTTTAATGGCTTTTTTATTATTATTAATCTCATTTAATATGTCATCTTTAAGAAGTTTTATAGGATATACTTCTATTTTATTTTATCCTATAGTATTTCACTATATATTAAAAAATAAATTTGATCTTTTTGTCTCAATTCTTAAAATATCTGTAATAATTTATTTTTTTGTAGCATTCATTCAATTATTTTTAGATATTGATTTTTTGTCATTTTTATTAAATAGAAATATAACAACTGAATCAAGAGGCGTTGTGTCATTAGCTCCAGAACCAACATTTTATGGTTTAATTTGTCTATTTCTAATATTAATCTTTATTATTTTAGATATAAAAGGTAAAAACAAATACATCTTTCTCTTAATCATTCAAATAGTATTTTTTGCTCAATCGAGTATGGTAATACTGTTTGTTTTAATTTATATCTTTTATTCATTACTTGTAAACTTTAAATTAAAACAACTATTAATAGTTATTTCTTGCATATTAATTATAATATTAGTAATAAATAGCCTAGATTTATTTTCGTCTAATATTAGATCATTGATTATATTAAATCAAATAATTAGTCATCCAAGTGGTATAATTACAGCCGATGCAAGTATAAATGATAGAATAGCAGCTATTTATTTTTCAATAAAAGGTTTTTATGACAATTTTTTTATCCCTAATGGATTTAATTCGTATGAGATTTATGTCACGAATGAAGTTTTAAAACAAGAGTTATTCTGGTTTGTTAGTAAAAATAATAGAATAATGAGTTTTTATGGAAGTATAGTTTATGAAATAGGAATTATTGGTTGTTTGATTCCTCTTGTTTATACACTAATAATAATTAAGTCATTTAGAAATAAAAGAAAACTCTTAATTAAGAATTTTTTATTTATACATACAATTTTATTTACCGCAATACCTTTATCATTTCCTTTGGTAGGAATATATTTTGCAGCGTTGATTTATAAATCAAATAATTTAGTAGATGTTAAAAATAATAAAAATGAGGAAATATAATATGAAAATTATAAATTTTAAGGAGTATTTTTATGAAAATATCAGTTATAACAGTTTCTTTTAATTCTGAAAGAACAATAGAAAGAACAATAAAAAGTGTTATAGAACAAACACACAAAGAAATTGAATACATCATAGTGGATGGTGGTTCTACGGATAATACATTAGATATTGTTGATAAGTATAAAGAAAATATTAATATTTTAATTAGTGAGAAAGATAATGGTATTTATGATGCTATGAATAAGGGTATTAAGTTGGCAACAGGAGAGATACTACATTTTTTAAATAGTGATGATTATTATATCAATAGTTCATCTTTGGAAAAGGTACTTAACGAATTTAATATTGATATTGGTATTGTTATTACTCCTGTAAATATGGTAGATGTTAATGGGAAATTATTATATAAGTTTTCTTCAAATATTAGTAATCCTTTTAAATGTATCCCTCATCAGGGTTTTTTTTATAAAAAAAAGCTTCATGATACTTACGGGATGTATAGTTTATTTTTAAAATATGCTTCAGATTATAACTTTTATTTAACATTAAGAAAATCAAACATAAATATAAGGGAAGTCTTGCAACCGTCTGTAAATATGCAAGAAGGGGGTGAAGGAGTAAGTGATGGTTTATTTGTATTAAGTGAATTGTTTTATGTACAAGTAAAGAATAAACTATCTTTTACTATTTCAATTTGTCTTTTTTTAATATTACTTATAAAAAATAGAGTTAGAATATTTTTAGATAAATATTTTTTTAAAAACATCATTTATAGATTAAGATTTTTAGTAAGGAAAGGAAAATGATTTATTATATATCATTTCAAGCATTAGGAGACAACTTAATTTCATTATCTTTTTTAAAGCAATTAAATATTAAGGCTAATGTTCTAGGAACTAGTCATACGATTAATATATCAAAACTTATTAAAGGAGACAATGAGTTAAATATAAATGTGTTATTTGATGATATACCTGCTTTTTATGATATAAGAAAAAAAGGTTTTATTAAAGCAAGTAAAGACTTGTATAAGTTTATAAAATTTATTAAGAGTAACGAGGTGAAAATACTGGTATTTGAAAAAAAAGATTTAAGGAGTTCTTTAGTTGTTTTTTTTACAAATGTTCAAGTTTATTATCCTAATGATTTGAATTTAAAAGTTTATCAGCATAGGGCTGAACTTATAAGTGATATTTACAAACAAAAAGTAAGTCTTAATAGTTATAAACTACAACTTAATACTCCTAAGAAGATAATTATAAATCCACTCACGAGAGTTGAAATTAAAAATATTAAACATAATCATTTGGACTATATAATTACAAAGTTAGCTAAATATGGGTACGAGATATATTTAATTGATATAAATGATGAATATCCAGAGTTTAAAAATAAAGTGCAATATTATTTGACAAATACGACACTTAATGATGTTAAAAATATTATTGATGATTGTTCTCTTTATATAGGGGGAGACTCTTTTTTAATACATTTAGCTTATTATTTAAAAAGAAATTATTTTATAATATTCTATAGAGATAATGATGATTTTTTACCCCCAAATATTGAAAATGATTTTTATATTAAAGCTCATATTGGTGATGATTTTGAAAAAGAATTAAATGACAAATTTAAAAATATAGGTTTAATCAAATGATAAATTTAAATGATAAAAAGCCAAATATTCTTGTAATAGGTGATCTTATTATAGATCAATATTTATGGGGTAGTACGAATAGGATATCTCCCGAAGCACCAGTACAAGTTGTAGATGTAGAAAAAGAGACTACAGTATTAGGAGGAGCTGGTAATGTTGTTGCTAATCTAAAATCATTAGGTGCTAATGTAAGTGTAATTAGTGTGATTGGAAGTGATGATATTGGAAATGAATTACATCAAATGCTGGATAAAATTGATGCGGATGTAAACTTAATAATAGAAGAAAATAGAATGACATCCAAAAAAAGTAGAATTATTGCATCAAATCAACAAATAATAAGATATGATAAAGAGAGTGTTCACGATATAAATTTACAAAGTGAAATATCTATCTTAAATATTTTGAAAAAAAATATTGAAAAATATGAGATAGTACTATTGTCAGATTATGGGAAAGGTGTATTAACTGAACAGTTAACAAAAAAAATCATCTCAATAGTAAATAAAAATAATAAAAAGGTGTTAATCGATCCAAAAGGAAAAAATTATTCTAAATATAGAGGTGCTTATCTTTTAACACCAAATAAAAAAGAAGTAAGTGAAGCTATTAGTATTGATATAGAAGATGAAAAATCATTATTATTAGCTATAAAAAAACTAAAAGAAGATTGTAAATTAGAAATATCATTAATTACATTAAGCGAAGACGGTATAGCTATTTTTGATCGTAGTTTACGAATAAAACCAACAGTTGCTAGAGAAGTCTTTGATGTAACAGGAGCTGGAGATACAGTATTGGCTTCTATTGGTTTTGGATTGTCATGTGGATTAGATATTGATGATTGTGTATCTTTTGCAAATCTTGCAGCAGGTGTTGTTGTAGGGAAACTGGGAAGTGCAACAGTAACTTTAAATGAAATAATAGAGTATGAATCAAGTCTAAATAAATTTACTAGTTATAGTCATATTAAATCTTTAGAAGAGATAGAAACATTATCAAAAGAGTTAAGAGATAAAGGTAAAAAATTAGTATTTACAAATGGATGTTTTGATATTTTACATGTAGGACATGTTAAATATTTAGAAACTGCAAAAAGTTTTGGAGATGTATTAATACTTGGATTAAATTCTGACAATTCTGTAAAAAGACTAAAAGGGCAATCTAGACCTATTAATACATATGAAGATAGAGCTTATACTTTAACGGCACTTGAAAGTGTAGATTATGTAGTAGTATTTGAAGATGATACTCCGCATGATTTAATAAAAGTTGTTAAGCCTCATATTCTTGTAAAAGGTGGAGACTACGAAGGTAAAAATGTAGTTGGGCAAGATTTAGTTGATGAATTGAAACTTGTTCAATTTATAGAGGGAAGAAGTACTACAAAAACTATTCAAAGGATAAAAGATAATGAAAAAAACAATAATTAATGAATTTCAATCTCATTTGAAAACTATTAATAATATAATAAATAATATGGAAGATCAATTAGTAGCAGCTTCTACTTTAACAGTAGAGACTTTAAAAGCAGGAAATAAAATTCTTTTATGTGGAAATGGTGGAAGTGCTGCAGATGCACAACATATAGCAGCCGAACTTACCGGAAGATATAAAACTGAAAGAAGAGGACTTCCTGGAATAGCACTTACAACGGATACAAGTGCTTTAACTGCTATAGGAAATGATTATGGATATGACAGAGTATTTGATAGACAAGTTGAATCATTAGCTAATAAAGGTGATTTAATTATTGGAATTAGTACAAGTGGTAATAGTGTGAATGTAGTAAGTGCTTTAAAACTCGGAAAACAAATTGGTTGTAAGACTCTAGGATTAAGTGGTAGAGATGGAGGAAGTATGAATGAAGTATGTGATATTAATTTAATTGTACCTTCAAATAACACACCAAGAATTCAAGAGATGCATATACTATTTGGTCATACTATCTGTCAAATAATTGATGACGAATTTAGTTAACATGAAAATATCAATAATGAAAGATACTATAGAATACGTAGTAAATGAAACTTATAAGAATATTGAATATATAACTATAGATGTAAAAGGTGTAAATAAATCACTTGGTGAAGGAGAACTAGCATGAAAGGTATAATATTAGCAGGAGGAAGTGGTACAAGATTGTATCCAATTACAAAAGGGGTATCTAAACAGTTAGTGCCAATCTATGATAAACCAATGATATACTATCCTCTATCAGTGTTGATGCTGGCAGATATAACTGAAGTACTTATCATATCTACACCGAAAGACTTGCCAAGATTTGAAGAGCTTTTGGGTGATGGAAGTGATATCGGAATGAAGTTTTCTTATGTTGTTCAACCAAGTCCAGATGGACTAGCACAAGCATTTATACTAGGTGAACAATTTATCGGTAATGATGATGTATGTTTAGTACTAGGGGATAATATCTTTTATGGAGATGGATTATCAAAACTATTGGCGACATCAGTTAAAAATGCTGTAAAAGATAATAATGCTACTGTATTTGGATACTATGTAAAAGATCCAGAAAGATATGGAGTAGCAGAATTTAATGAAAATGGAAAAGTTACCTCTCTTGAAGAAAAACCAACTGAACCAAAATCAAACTACGCAGTTGTAGGACTGTACTTCTATCCAAATGATGTAATCAAAAAAGCAAAACTTGTAGAGCCATCTCACCGTGGAGAACTTGAAATAACAACTTTAAATCAAGATTATCTAAACGAATCAAGACTAAAAGTGGAACTTATGGGAAGAGGTTATGCATGGCTAGATACTGGTACTCATGAAAGTTTATTAGAAGCTAGTATGTTTATACAAACAATAGAAAATAGACAAGGTTTAAAAGTGGCTTGTTTAGAAGAGATAGCTTATGAGATGGGATATATCTCAAAAGAAAAACTTCTTGAACTAGCAGTTCCATTGAAGAAGAATCAATATGGACAATATCTAATAAATAGAGCAAAACTTGGAAGAGATTTAAAATAATGCAATTTACAAGAACTAATATACCAGATGTAGTAATCATCGAGCCGAATGTTCATGGAGATGATAGAGGATATTTCGTAGAAACATTTAGGCAAGATAAGCTTGAAGAGTTTTTAGGTTATAAAATAAACTTTTGTCAAGATAATGAATCGAAAAGTTCTAAAGGTGTTTTAAGAGGATTACATTATCAATTAGCACCTGCAGCACAAACTAAACTTGTACGAGTAATACAAGGAAGTGTTTTAGATGTAGCAGTGGATATAAGAAAAGATAGTCCTACATTTGGTAAACATGTAGCAGTAGAACTTACAAGTGAAAATAAAAAACAACTTTTAGTTCCCCGCGGTTTTGCTCATGGATTTATAGTACTTGAAGATGATACAACCTTCGCTTATAAAGTAGATAATTATTATAGCCCCCCAAATGATAGAGGTATAGCTTTTGATGATAAAGATTTAGATATCAATTGGATGTTAAATACTAATGAGTTAAATCTATCAGATAAAGATAAAGTACAACCACTTCTAAAAGAAACTAGAGATATATTTAAATATGAAGTTAACTACTACAATGACTAATACCATAAATCAAATGAATATTTTAGTAACAGGTTCAAAAGGACAAGTTGGATCTGAGATAAAAGAATTGTCTTCCAATAGTAATCATAATTTTTTCTTTACATCAAGAGAAGAATTAGATATCACAAATGAACAAAACATAAAAGACTTTATTGAAAAAAATGATATCAAAGCTATTATAAACTGTGCAGCATATACGGCTGTGGATAAAGCAGAAGAAGATAAAATAAATGCAGATTTAGTCAATAGAAAAGCAGTTAAAAAACTAGCTAAGATATCAAAAGAAAAAAGCATTAAACTTATTCATATCTCTACTGATTATGTATTTGATGGAACAGCCTTCCGACCATATTGTGAAGAATATCAAACAAATCCAAATAGTGTATATGGTCAGACTAAATTAGATGGTGAAAATGAAATGATTAAAATAAATCCTCATAATTCTATCATCATAAGAACATCATGGGTATATTCATCTTTTGGAAATAACTTTGTAAAAACAATGCTTCGTCTTGGAAAAGAAAAAGATGAATTAGGTGTGATATTTGACCAAATTGGATCTCCTACATATGCTAGAGATTTAGCACAAACTATCTTGGATATATTACCAAATATTAAAAATGATAAAGTTGCTATATATAATTATTCAAACGAAGGTGTGCTTTCTTGGTATGACTTTGCAAAAGATATTATGAGAATGGCTAAAATTGACTGTAGTATCAATCCTATAGAAACATTTCAGTATCCTACACCTGCAAAACGACCGCACTATAGTTTATTGAATAAGAGTAAAATCAAAAATGATTTTGGTGTTGAGATTCCATATTGGAAAGATAGTTTAAGTGATTGTTTAAAAGTTTTAGGAGAAAGAAGATAATGAAGATAAATAAAATTCATATTAAAAACTTTAAAAGTATTACGACTATAAAATTAGATAATATTTCAAGTTTTTCAATTTTTGCTGGAGCAAATGGTGTAGGTAAAAGTAATATTTTTGAAGCTATAGAATTTTTTAAAACTATTATACTTTTAGATGCAAATGCAGCAGTTAAACGATATGGTGGATATGACAATATTCATAGTAGAAAAATGATAAATACAAATGCTAGAAAGTTTTTATTTGAAATTGAAATTGAAATTAAAGAAAAATACAATTTTAAGTTAGAAGTTAATGATCTAGATAAAGAGCCTTATCTCAAAGAAACTTTTATGATAAATTCAAAAATTATTGCAAAAAGAGATAAATCCACTGTATCAATTCATGGAAAACCTTTAGACTTAAGTGTTTCAAAAGAACAAACAGTATTGAATCTTGTAGCCGATGAAAGTGCTGATTTTTTAAATTTTATTAAATCTATACAGAGATATACAATAGATCCAAAACTTGCTAGAGAACCAGATGATTTTACTTCTGATATTGTACTGGATAGATATGCATCAAATATTACTACAGTTTTAGCAAATTTAGAAAAAAATAGTTCTGATGATGTATTAGAAATAGTGGAAACAATGCAACTTCTTGTTCCCAATCTTGAAAATATAAAAATTAAAAAAGAAAAATTAATAAATAAAATGGTTTCAGTTTTTAAAGAAAAAGGTTCTAGAAATACTTTTCCTGCAAGACTAGTATCTGATGGAACTATATATGCTCTTTCTATTTTAGCAATAATCTATAGTAATAAAAATGGAATTATTATGATTGAAGAACCTGAAAGAGGATTACATCCAAAAGCTATAAGTGAATTGGTTGAATTTTTTAGAGAAAAATCAGATGATTTTCCTATTTTTATCAATACTCATAACGAAGCAATATTAAAAAAAGCATATCCAGAAGAATTATTTATAGTAAATAAGAAAGATGGCAAAACAAATTTATTTAATGTTAAACAGAAGTTTCCTAATTATGATTATAAACAATTAGATTTAAATGAAATGTGGTTGTGCAATATGTTTGGAAGTGGATTGCCATGGTAGATATTGTTTTTTTAGTAGAGGGAGAATCAGAAGAGGTACTTATAGACCATCTAAAAGAGATAAAATGGTTTGAACAATTTAATTTAAATATAAAATTAATAATAAATGTAGGAGGAAATGGGAATTTCTGTTCACATAATATAGGTAAATTTGTATCTCAAGCAAAGATGCTAAAGCCAGATAAGATTATTATATTTACAGATTTAGAATGTGACAATTGTATAGAACAGACAAAAGAGAGGTTAGGTACTTGTAATGATTGTACAGTTGTAGTATCAAGAAAAGCTTTAGAATCTTGGTTTTTATCTGATACTGCATTGATGATCAAAATCACCAATAATTCTGATTTTTATTATGAATTACCAGAATCAACTATAGATATGCCAATAGATACTATAAAGCTTGTATTAGCTCAAAATAATGTAAGAGGTACAGGTCCTTCAAAACCTAGATTTATAAAAAGAATGATTAGAGATGGTTTTGATATACAAAGAGCATCCCAACATCAGAATTCAAATAGTATTAATTATTTTATAGAAAAAATCAAAACAATAGGAGAAGATCATAATGAATAATAAGAATATATTAGTAACAGGATGTGCAGGATTTATAGGATCAAATTTTGTACCTTATTTTTTAGATAAGTATCCAGATTATAATCTAATAAACTTAGATCTATTAACTTACGCAGGTAATCTGGAAAATCTAAAAGAGTGTGAATCAAATTCTAACTATAAATTCATCAAAGGTGACATTTGTAATCGTGAACTTGTAGAGTTTATATTTAACGAATATGATATAAGAGGTGTGATTCACTTTGCAGCAGAGTCTCATGTGGATAATAGTATCAAAAATCCTGGAGTGTTCATCGAAACTAATGTAAATGGTACTTTTACACTTTTAGATGTAGCATATAAACACTGGATGGAAAAACCATTTGAATATAAAACAGAATATCTGGCACTAAATGCCGATACCCCCGGTTCTAAAGAACAAGTGGGGTATGATAAATGTAGATTTCATCATATTTCTACGGATGAAGTTTATGGTACACTCAATGAAACAGATTTATTTACAGAAGAGACACCTTATGCTCCAAACTCTCCATATAGTGCATCTAAAGCCTCAAGTGATATGATAGTACGATCGTATCAAGAAACTTATGGAATGAACACAGTTATTACAAATTGTTCAAATAACTATGGACCCAAACAACACGATGAAAAACTCATCCCTACTATCATCAGAAAAGCTCTTAATGGTGAATCAATTCCTATTTATGGTGATGGTAAAAATATAAGAGATTGGTTATATGTACTTGACCATTGTAAAGGGATAGATTTAGTGTATCATACAGGACTCGAAGCAAATGTGTACAATATCGGGGGAAGAAATGAAAGAACAAATCTTCAGATAGTAAATAAAATATGTGAAATTCTTGATGTAAAAGTTCCAAGAAAAGATTATCTGCCACTAAATGGCGATACCCCCGTGCCTAAAGGCAAAGTGGGGTATAAAGAACTCATCACTTTTGTAGAAGATAGAGCAGGACATGATAGAAGATATGCCATAGATGCTACTAAGTTAGAAGATACTCTTAGTTGGAAAGCTGAAGATGATTTTGATAGTGGTATTTTAAAGACTATTGAATGGTATTTAGGAAAGTATAATTAATTAATGAAAATATCAATAATAACAGTCGTATGGAACAATAAAGAGACTGTAAA
>Ga0209576_1000414_pt1 | contig 30003 bp, 34 predicted proteins | sample SaaInlV_DNA_135m_FD_184686 | JGI IMG/M metagenome (GOLD analysis project Ga0209576, IMG submission 184686) | Marine microbial communities from expanding oxygen minimum zones in the Saanich Inlet - SI075_LV_DNA_135m (SPAdes) (version 2) | ecosystem: Environmental > Aquatic > Marine > Unclassified... | reverse complement strand
AAATATGAAGTTAATAACAAGTTTAATCCTTTTTTTTGTATATATAATTATATACAATTATACCTTAAACACAGATTAAAAGTAGATATTATGAAGTATTTAGAAAAAAAATAGCCGAAAACCTAACTATTTTAAGGTGGGTTAATTCAGTTTTAAGTGAAATCAGAAAGTGATTCAGTTATTTCAATATATTTAGAATGTGTCATAATAAATTCTAAATCAATAAGGTTTAAATTATGAAAAAGACGAATAAATTCATTTGACAGTGCTTTATCTGTAAGTTTACTTAATTGTCCTGTTCCTTCGCCTGTTATTAAAGAAGTTAAAAATGTATCATCGTTATGCAAAATACCTTGTTTAATATCTATTATATATTTTTTTGTTATTGATTTTATTACAAAATCTTTTATTTCTTTATTTATCATTTTTTTATTAACATTTCCAATTTAGTAATCAAATCAATAACATTTTCTTTTATTACTAAACCATTAACATCTACTATATTTGTTGAATGAATGTATTTAATTAATTCTACACTACTTGGTATTCTATTTTTTGGTGTTTTAAATTTATAAACCTCTACAGAACCTACTAAAATATTTTTATTCTCGAAGAGTGGTTTGTCTTCATCCATATATTCTAAAATACCTAGGTTTGTAAATTGTAGATATTCTTTGTTAAGTATTTCATAAATAGGTGCAATATCAACATTATAATATTCATCACAATTTTCTTTCCCCATTAAAAATTTTTTTTCAATTTCTAAAGCTTCTTCTTTACTTGTACCTTCAAACACTCTGTAATGTTGTGTATAATCATTATACTCTGAGTCTAATGCAAATCCTATTAATTTAAAATTATTATCATTTATAAACATAAGTTACCTTTTTTTTATTTTTTATTATATAAATGTAAACTTAAATAATAATTAAATACAATTTTTTGTTTTAAATACATTGATTATCTGTATTTTTTTTTTCTATTGATTATAAAAGAATTAATATTTTTTCTTTTCAGATATCATATACATATAATTAATAGAAAAAAAATATACATATAATCAAGGTATAACATGTTGAAAAAACTTTTTTTAGACCAAATTCAAAGAAAACACGTACAAGGTATTAAAATTTTTTTAGATAAAAACAAAAACTTTGATATAAATCAAATCAACAAAAATAAACCACTTTATTCTTATTTTGATTTAAAAGAAGAAGTTACTATTGATATTATTAAAGTCTTATTAGAATATGGTTTTGACTTATCAGCAGAAAATATGAATGATAATAGTACTTTGTTTCAGGATGTTTGTTGGAATTACAATTCCAAATTAATTAATTTTTTAATTGATAAGATTGATATAAATCAATACATACCTTCTGGGGTTACTTGTGTTGAAATTGCTATATATACTCAAAACATAGAGTTATTAAAATTATTACACAAAAAAGGTGCAGACATTAAAAATACTTATCATGGTTCTTGTAGAACAACTATTGGTTCTTGTGTTGAAAGATTAAATAACAGTGAAAAACAAATAGAAATAATTGATTATTTAATTAATAATGGTGTTAATATAGATATCCCAAATAGAAACAATCAATCCCCGTTATATTCTTCTATTATTATTGGTAAAATAGAACTAGCGTATCTTCTTATAAACAGAGTACAAGATTTTTCTATTATCAGACATCAAGGTCATACATTGTTACATGCAGTTCTTTTATATTCAAAATTATCAAGAAGTTCAGTTAATATTAAACTAATAAAAAAATTAATTAATAATGGTGTTGATAAAAGTGTTAAAAACTTTCAAAATCAAACTGCTTTAGAAATGTACAATGAAGTTCTATTAGAGAAGGAAGATGATTTATTTAAAAGAAAAATTGTACAAGACTTATTGAACTAATATTGAGAGGGTTTGTTTTGAGACTGAACATATTTTTTTATTACTTCTAAAGAAACACCACCAGTGGAAGTAATAAAGTAAGAAGGAGACCAAAAATGTATATTCTAGTAATAATAACTTATATGTGATTTAAATGATACATATAATATTACAAGTAGGTATTTTATTAGAGAATATTTAAAACCCTTGACTGAAAAGAAAAGGTTAATAATCCAGGCAAAAGTTCCTGAATTATTAAATAGAGGTATTTGGACTTTACGACACTTAATTGATAAGTGGTAAAGTTAATTCAAAAATACAACCTTCATTTTCATTATAAACAGTAATAGAACCATCTAAAGAATTTTCAATAATGGATTTAGTCATATAAAGACCAATACCATTACCATTTTTAGATTTAGTACTAAAGTAAGCATCAAATATTTTTGGGAGTATTTCTACGGGGATACCACCTGCTCTATCTTTTATCTTAATAATATAATTGAATTGTTTTTTTTCAACAATAAGTTCAATAGAACCATCTTTTATATTTTTTTTAACATATTCATCTAAAGAATTTTTATAGAAGTTTAGTAAAACTTGATCCATTTTATTAGGTAATGTTTTAATAGTAGTATTTTCATCACAATTAATATAAGAAATAGAGAAAGAAACATTTTGTTTGTTCAAACTATTTTCAATTAAACGATAAGGTTTTTTTAAAAGTTCAGAAATAGGAAGGTTAGAGTAGTTGGTATCTTTTTTCATAAAGTTTAAGAAGTCTTCAATAGTATTAGTTAGGAAAGTTACAATTTCAGTTTGTTTATCAATTTTATTAAAGAAATCAAGTTTATCAACTTCCATACCTAATTCATATTTCATTTTAATAGGTAGGAACAGACCATTTAATGAAGAGAGTGGTTGTCTCCATTGATGAGCGATCATACCAATCATTTCCCCCATAGTAACAAATTTGGTTTGTTGTTGATTAATATCATTTTGCAATTCAAGTTCAGTAATGTGAGTAAGAATAACAACATATTCATTTCCATCATTTTTATAATAATTAACAGTATATAAATTATCTTTACCGTGTTTATCAACTAAACAAACTTTATGTATTTTATTTTGGTTATCCATGAGATAATTAAACCAATATTGACCTTTGAAAATTTGTGTAATGTAATTTTTATGTTGTCTTGATTCAAATAAATCACAAATACAATAATTTGTTTTTTTAAAATCATTAAGGTCTTTAAAAGGGTAGTCAAGGAAGAAATTATCATTTATATATGATATATGATCTGATTTTCTTTTAACTACAATGGTTTTTTGTAAATTAAAAATAAGTTCAGTATCTCGTCTTGATATTTCATAAGAGGTAATTTCTTCTCTAGAAGAACCATAACCAATTTTTACATCATTTTTAAATATAGGGAAAACAGTTGTTTTAACATAATAATAATCATCATTATATTTTTTATTTTTAATAATACCTTCCCATTTATTATTATTTTTAATAGTAGTCCACATATCTTTAAAATCCGATTTAGGGGTGTCAGGATGTCTAACTATATTATGTGGTTTTCCAAGTAGTTCTTCTTTTTTAAATCCACTTACTTCAATAAATTTATCAGAAACATAAGTGATTATACCTTTTAAATTTGTTTCACTATAAATAATATTTCGACTAATTAATTGTTCTTTTTCATTACTTTCAATGGTTTGAATAATTAATTTTCTAGTAATCCATAAATAATAAATAGAACCAATAAAAATTAAAAAGAATAAAGATAAAATTTTAAAATAGAAAATTTGTTTGTAATCTTTAATATGATTTAAAATTTTTAGATTTTTTTCATCTAAAAGAATATATTCAGAATCAATATAAGAAGTTATAGTATCAAACCAAACAGAAGGTTTTATATTAAACTTGTTATTTTTAGATTTAGCTATTTCAATGAAATCTAAAGTTTTATTAAATGTTTTAGCTTTAAGGTTATTTATATTTGAATTGCTTAATAAATCAAGATATTTACCATAATTACTAAAAAATAAATATTTAGATTCTTCGGTAAATTCATTTAAAGAAAAAACACAACCAAGTGTTGCTCTAATAATACCAAGAAGTTCAAGTTTTTTTAAGTTAGTAAGGCTGATTTCTTTTTCTTTATAAATTTTAGGAACAAAAATAAAAGAAGAAAAAGACTTAGATAGTAATTTAATAATAGGATTAGTAATATCCTTACTATATAAAGTGATTGCACGTTCCGACCAAATGATTTTTTTATCTACAATTTTTCTAATTGATTTTAGTTTTTTTTCAAAAAAAGGAATGTTATGTTTATCTGTTTCTTTCCTTTGTTTTATAAGAAGTGAATAATTTTTTTTATTTACATTTGAAAGGTAGATTGAAGATAAACCTCTTTCTTTTTGAATATTATACAAAAAGGATTTATAGTTAGTATTTTGTTGAATAATTGTATCCAAATTATTATATAATTCAATTTTAGTAAAATATGGTTTAATAATAACAAAAATACCAATAGAGATGAGAATCAATGGAATGACGATCAATTGTATTTTATTTGATTTAAATTTCATGAGGGAATCCTTATGTTTCATATATAAGTAATTATAATAAAATAAAATAAAAAATAAAAAAAACAAAAAACTTTTATAATAATAATACAGAAAAAAGGAGATTGTTTTGAATGAAGAAGTAGACTTACCACAAAAGACAGGTAGATTGTCAATAAGTGCAGCACAAAAGTATCTAAGTTTTGAAATTAATAATGAAAAATATGCAATAGAAATATTGGATGTTAAGGAAATTATAGCAATGATGAAATTTACAGATGTCCCAAAAATGCCAGATTTTGTAAAAGGTGTTATAAACTTAAGGGGTTTAATAATACCAATTATAGATATGAGGTTAAAATTTGGAATGGAAGAAATGGAATACAATCCAAGAACTTCTATAATAATAGGGATTATAGAGGATGATTTAGTAGGTTTTGTTGTAGATAAAACATCAGATGTTTTAAATATAATGCCAAAAAATATTACTGAACCACCAAAGTTTGGAACAGCAGTAGATACAAGTTTCTTAAAATCAATGGCTAAAACTGAACAAGGTGTAGTTATGATTGTAGATATCAAAGAAATATTCACAAACGATGAAAAAGAAACATTATCGTTTATATCAAAATAAAAAAAAAGGAAAATAAAAAATGAAAATGACATTTAAAAAACAATTAACAATAGTTTTACTATTGGTAGGTATAATTCCATTCTTAATAATGGGTGGAAAATCGTATTATGATGCAGAAGCAGCATTACATGGTGAAGCATTTGCAAAATTAGAAGCAGTAAATGCAATTAAAAAGAAACAATTAGAACAATTAATTCATTTTAGAAAAGCAGATTTAAATAATATGGCAAATACTGATAATATTACAAATATTACAAGAGATTTAATTATAGCACATAAACAATTAAAAGTAAAAGGGACAGATGACTATCCAGTAAAAAATGAAATGGTTAAAGCAATAACAAATGTATACGAACCATTCTTTCAAAATTTTATGAAGGTATATGGATACTATGATGTATTTGTTATTTGTGAAAAACATGGACATGTAATGTATTCTTCATCTAAAGAGTCAGACTATGGTCAAAACTTAAATCATGGACCATTGAAGAATGAAGGATTAGGAGAAGTTTGGAAAAGGGTAAAACAAACAAAAGAAGCACAAATAGTAGATATGGAAGCTTATTCACCATCAAATGGAGCACCTGCAATGTTTATGGGTATGCCAATAAAAGGGGAAAAAGGTAATATTATATCAATAGTAGTAATTCAAATATCAGATAGAATGATAAATGGTATAACAACAAAGAGAGATGGTCTTGGTGAAACTGGTGAAACTTATATTGTAGGTCCAGATTATAAAATGAGAAGTGATAGTTTATTAGATGATAACTTTACACTTGCAAATTCATTTAAAAATCCTTCAACAGGTTCTATTAAAACAGATACAGTGAAAGAAGCATTGAAAGGAAATAAAGCAACAATAATAACAAAAAATTATATAGGGCAAGATGTTCTTTCTTCATATGATAGTATAGATGTAGGAGGGGTTAAATGGGCAATTATATCTGAAGTTAATATTTCAGAAGTAGATAAACCAATTATTCAATTAAAAACTACTGCAATGGTTATGGGTGTTGTATTTGTAATATTAATTATTGTAATTTCAATAATTTTAGTAAATGTAATTTCTAAACCAATTATTAAATCAGTTGAACATATTAATCAAGGTGCTGAACAAGTTGCTTCAGCTTCAAGTCAAATTTCTGGTTCTTCTCAACAATTGGCAGAAGGTTCGCAAGAACAAGCAGCTTCAGTGGAACAAATTACAAGTTCTTTAGCAGAAACTAAAGCAACAGTAGACCAAAATGCTGAAAATGCAAGAGAAGCAGATATATTAAGTAGTGATGCAAATGATGCTGCTAAATTAGGATATACACATATTCAAGAATTATCAACTTCAATGATTGAAATAAATGATTCAAGTAGAGAGATTGAAAAAATTATTAAAACAATTGATGAAATAGCATTCCAAACAAATCTATTAGCATTAAATGCAGCAGTAGAAGCAGCAAGAGCCGGGGAACATGGACTTGGGTTTGCAGTTGTTGCAGAAGAAGTTAGAAACCTTGCACAAAGAAGTGCTGAAGCAGCAAAAGATACAGCAAATATTATTGAAAGATCAATAGAACAAGTTAGAAGAGGTAATGAAATTACTGATGAAACAAATAAAGCATTTAAAGATATTTTAGAAAAAGTAAAAAAAACAGGTGATATTACAGGTGAAATTGCAATGGCTTCAAAAGAACAAGCACAAGGTATCCAACAAATAACAGAAGCAATAGCACAAGTTGATAGTGTAACACAAACAATGGCTTCTGGTTCAGAAGAAAGTGCCGCATCAAGTGAAGAATTATCAGCACAAGCAGAAGAAATGAAAAAAGCAATAGAAGTAGTAGCAGTAATTTTTGGAATTGATATTGAAAATGTAAGAAATGGAAATAGAAATAATACTGAAACACCAAAACAAAGAAGAAAAATCAAACAACCAATTCAAGAAATGAAGACTTCAGCAAATATTATGCCATTAGATGAAAGTGATATTAGGGAATTCTAGAAATGGAATTAAAAGATGAAATTTTATATATAGATAATAAGTTAGGTGTTGAAGAAATACTTAACTTATTTAAAAGTATAATGAAACAAGGAAATTCTTTTAAAGAAATTCAATTAAAGGAAGGACAAACTTTTTGTTCTTCTAAACTTTTTCAAATTATATCTTCTGAAATGAAACAAGAACAAATCACATTTTTCTCTAAAGAATTGGGTGATATAATAATATTAAAGGAAAATAAAGATGGATAAAAGAGATCAAGTCTTACAAATTTTTTTAATAGAATCTACAGAAATTATTGAGAATTTAGAAATACAAATAATAAACCTTGAAGAAGATAAAGAAAATAAAGATTTAATTAATGATATTTTTAGAGGTGTTCATACATTAAAAGGGAACTCGAATTCATTTGGATTTACAAAATTAGGTGGAATAGTACATTATTTTGAAGATTTATTAGATTATTATAGAGAACCTAATAATTCAATAGAAGAAGAAGTATTTCAATTGATTTTTGATACATATGATATAATAAAAGAAACATTTGAAATAGAGAAAATGAAGGAAGATAGATTTCCATCAAAATATGCAGAAATATTAAAAGCAATAAAAGATTCATTAGATAAAACAAAAGAAGAAAAAAAGAATAAAGAAAAAGAAAATAATCCAGGAATAGTAACAGAAGAAGTAGTGCATAAACAATATGTTTTCCATGATAAATTTGACAAAACTGAAATAGATAAAATGTCAAAAGAAGGAAAAGAAGAAATATTAAAAGATATTAAGAATGATAAAAAAATATTTAACATAATAATGGAATTCGAAGATAGAGATTATTATTTTATAACATTATTAAAAGAACTAGGGGAGATAAAACAAACATTTATAACATTAAAAAAAGAAATAGATGAAGGTTTTAATCCAGATAAAGAATATGTAAAAAAAATTAGTATATATTTATCTTCAGAAGAAGATTTAGAAGAAATAGAAGAAGTTTTTGATTTAAAAGATGATGAGGAAATAGTTAATATTTCAATATTGTGTGAAGATTTATTTTTAGAACAAGAAATTGTTAAACCAGAACAAAAAGAAAAAGAAGACTCAAAAATAGAAACACAAACAAATAAAATAGAAACACAAACAAATAAAATAGAAACACAAACAAAAAAAGTGGAAAAAGGTTCTTCAATAAGAGTTGATTCTAATAAAATAGATGAATTATTTGATTCAATTGGTGAATTAGTAATTGCACAAAGTTATATAGACCAAAATGAAGAAATAAGAAATCTAAAAAATCTAGAAATAAATAAATATTTAAATATGTTAAATAAAACAACAAGAATAATTCAAAGTAAAGTAATGAATATTAGAATGTTACCTATTAGGGATACATTCTTTAAAATGAAAAGAGTAGTTAGAGATGTTTCAAAGAAAACAGAGAAAGAAATTAATTTTCAATTATCAGGTGAAGATACAGAAATAGATAAAACTATGATAGATAATTTAAGTGAACCATTGATACATATGATTAGAAATTCAATAGATCATGGGATAGAAGATAGTTCAGAAGAAAGAGTAAAAAATGGTAAACCAGAAATGGGTACAGTTTTATTAAAAGCATTACATAGGGGAAGTTCTTTTATAATTGAAATACATGATGATGGAAAAGGAATAGATACAGAGTCAATATTAACTAAAGCAATAGATAAAGGAATTGCAAGTAAAGAAGAAATATATAAAGAAGAAGAAATATTGCAATTTTTATTTGCACCAGGTTTTTCAACAGCAGCAGAAATAACTTCAATATCAGGAAGAGGTGTTGGACTTGATGTTGTTAAAAAAACTATAACAGATATGAAAGGTAAGATTCAAATTGAAACAAAAAAAGGTAAAGGATCTGTATTTAGAATAGTTTTACCTTTAACTCTTGCAATTATTGATGGAATGGTAGTAAAAAGTTCAGAAGAAATATTTATAATACCTACATTAAGTGTTGTTGAATCATTTAGACCAAAAAAAGAAGATATTCAAACAATAAAGAACAAAGTAGATTTTATTAATTTTAGAGGTAATATTTTACCAATTTTACAATTAAATAAGATTTTAGATTTAGATGAAGAAGATTACAATATTGAAAACTCAACATTTATATGTATAGATCATGACAAAGGAATGTATGTGTTACAAGTTGATGAATTATTGGGAAGACAACAAATAGTTATTAAAGCATTGAGTAAAAAATTTGAACAAGTAAAAGAAATATCAGGTGCAACAATAATGGGTAATGGTGAAATAGCATTAATATTAAATATAGAGGGAATTAGAGAGTGGTTAGATAATAATGTAGAAGGGATAAAAAGATAATGTTTCAATATGATATATCAACGGAAGAATTTGATTTAATTGCAGAATATATATACCAAGAAATAGGTATACACTTACCAAAGCATAAAATAACTTTAGTAAGAAGTAGATTATCAAAAAGATTAAGACATTTAGGGTTGAATTCGTTTACTGAATATTATAATTATTTATTAGATGAAAGAACTGGTGAAGAACTTTTAATGTTGACTAATGAAATTAGTACAAATGTAACAAGTTTTTTTAGGGAACCTTCACAATGGGAATATTTAGAAGAAGAATTATTAAATGTAATAGATATAAATAAAAAAGAGAAGAAAATAAGAATATGGTCATCTGCTTGTAGTAGTGGACAAGAGCCATATACAATTATAATGTTCTTAATGAATACATTAAAAAACCCATTACAATGGGATATTAAAATATTAGCAACAGATATAAGTGAAGAAATATTAGAAAAAGCACAAGCAGGTATATATAGCAGTGAAGATGTAAAAGGATTACCAATTAATATGATAAATAATTTTTTCTTAAAAGAACAAATTCAAACAAAAGAAGGAAAAAAAATAAAATACAGAATAAAAGAGAATATAAAGAAATATATAACTTTTAGAAAATTTAATTTAGTATTAGGTGATTATTCTTTTATTAAAGAAGGGACATTTGATTGGATTTTTTGTAGAAATGTAATGATTTATTTTGATAAAGAAACAAAAGAGAGTGTAGTTTTAAATTTAATAAACAAAGTAAAAAAAGAAGGACATTTCCTAATAGGACATAGTGAATCATTGGTAACAATGAATAGTAAACTTATAAGTTTGATTGCACCATCAATATACAAAAAAAAATAAAGGGAAAAAATGAATAATTTAAATGAATTAAAATCTTCTGAATTAATAGAAGAAATATCAAGAAGATTTAAAGAAAGAGAAGAAACAATAAATGAAATAGATAATACTATGAAAGATATGGAGGAATTGAATAAACAATTATTAAAATCAGAAGAAAATAAAAGTAAATTTATGAGTATTATTAAAAATGAATTTAATAATCCTTTATTTTCAATGATATCACTAACAAAATCATTATTGAAAAATCAAGAAGATGAAAGAACAAAAGAAATAGGGAGTTCTTTACAGCAAGAAGCATTAGCATTAAATTTTCAAATAAAAAATATAATAATGGGAACTGAAATTGAATCAGGAACATTAGATTTACAAAATTCAACAATATATTTTGAAGAAATAATAGAACAAATATTAGAAGAATTAAAATACACAATTGAGAATAAAGAAATAGAAATAAAAATAAATATTAGTAGTGAAAATGATTTTTACTCAGATAGAGAAAAACTATATTTAATATTATTAAATGTAGTTTCAAATGCAATAGAATATTCACCAATGGAAGCAAAAGTAGAAATAGATATTTTAGAAGGTATAGAAGACTTTAGAATGGTCGTAAAAGATCAAGGTGAAGGAATACCAGAAGAAGAGAAAGAACATATATTTCAAAGGTTTTATCAATCAAATATAGGAAGTAATAGAGAAAGTAGAGGACAAGGGTTAGGGTTAAGTATAGTGAAAGATTTAATAGATTTTATGGATGGTGGAATTAAGTTTAATTCTATTAAAGATAAATATACTGTATTTGAAATTAATTTACCAAAATTAGAAAAAGAAGACTCATTATTTGATGATGATGATTTCTTATTTGATGATGAAGAAAGTACAGAATTTTAAAAATGGAAAAAAAGTATATACATTCAGGACAATTGATAGTAGCATCAAATCCAACAGTAATACATACAGTTTTAGGTTCTTGTGTAGCAGTTTGTCTATATGATGAAAAGATACAAATATCTGGTATGAATCATTATTTATTACCTTTATGGAATAATCAAGGTTTACAATCACCAAAATATGGTAATATAGCAATAATTAAATTAATAGAAGGAATGGTAAAAGAGGGAAGCCAAATAAAAAATATAATAGCAAAAGTATTTGGAGGGGCAAGTCAATGGGATATAGGAAAGAATGGTTCTAATGAAACATTAATGGTAGGAAAAAGAAATATAAAAGTAGCAGAAGATATATTAAAAGAGTATGGTATAAGAATAGTAGCTAATGATGTAGGTGGAGATAGAGGAAGAAAAATAACAATGGATTCAAAGTCAGGGAAAATACAATTAAAATATACAATAAAGAGTGGAGAATAATATGGCAATAAGAGTATTAATAATAGACGATAGTGCAACAGCACGAAGTGTATTAACGAATGCATTAGAGAAAGATAAAGAGATAGAAGTTGTAGGGACGGCTCCAGATGCATATATAGGGAGAGATAAAATAATAAATCTAAAACCAGATGTTATATGTTTAGATGTAGAAATGCCAAGAATGGATGGGATTACATTTTTAAAAAAAATAATGGAATATACACCAACGCCAGTGTTAATGGTATCTTCATTAACAAAAAAAGGGGCACAAGTTACATTTGATGCATTAGAAGCAGGGGCCGTAGACGTAGTAGAAAAGCCGCATCAAAATATATATAGTGGTATAGATGAAATAGAAAAAGAATTAATAAAAAAAGTAAAAGTGGTTGCTTCATCAAATATATCAAAAAAAATAGCAAAACAAAAAACAACAAAAACAGTATCAACATTAACAACAAATAGTTTGGCAACAACAACAAATAAAGTTATAGTGATAGGTTCTTCAACAGGTGGAACTGTTGCGTTAGCAGAATTTGTAAAACAAATACCAAGAAATTTACCAGGAATAGTTATAGTACAACATATGCCAGGTGGTTTCACTAAATCATTTGCGGAAAGATTAAATAGTTTAAGTAAGGCAGATATATCAGAGGCAAAAGATGGTGAAATTATTGGTAGAGGGAAAGTATTAGTAGCACCAGGTGATTATCATGTAGTAATTAAAAGAGAAGGTGGTCAATATAAAGTAAAAATAGGAACAGGGGATAAAGTTAGTGGACATTGTCCTTCTGTAGATGTATTATTTAATTCTGCTTCAAAAGAAGTTGGTAGTAATGCTGTGGGTATAATTATGACTGGAATGGGTAGTGATGGGGCAAAAGGGATGTTAAGAATGAGAAAAGCAGGTGCAAAAACAATAGGACAAACTGAAGAAAGTTGTGTAGTATATGGAATGCCAAAAGCCGCATTTGAATTAGGTTCAGTAGAAGAACAAGTATCTTTAGAAGATATACCAAACAAATTAGTACAAATACTAAATAAAATGAAATAAGGGAATAAAATGAAAAAAATAATATTTGTAGATGATAGTAAAACAGTATTGACAAGTGTGAAATTTGCAGTAGAAGATTTGATAGAAAAAGAAATCACATTTAAAGCATATAATAATCCTGAAGAGTTATTAGAAGATGTTAAATCAGAAAAAGTGAAATATGATTTATTATTTGTAGATATAAATATGCCACAAATGACTGGTTTGGAATTAGTAGAAAAAATTAATAATGAAGAAGGTTTAAGAAAGAAAAATGGAAAAATAGTGGCATTAACAACAGAAAATTCAAAAGAAATAAAGATAAAAGGGAAAGAATTGGGGATAACTGGTTGGATAGTTAAACCATTCAATAATGAAAGAATAATAATGACAATCAAAAAAGTATTAAAAATATAAAAATTTTAATATAATGTAATAAAAAAAGGACAATTTAATGGAAATGTTAGAAATAAAAGAATTGTTAAAAAACAAAAGTATATTATATGTGGAAGATTTAAATGAATTAGTAGAAGTTAATGAAGAAGCATTAAGGATTATTTGTCCAAAAATATATATAGCAAAAGATGGTGTAGAAGGTTTAGAAATATATAAAAAAGAAAAAATAGATATAGTTTTAACAGATATAAATATGCCAAATATGCATGGACTGGAATTAGCAAGACAAATAAGAAAAATTGACCCTGAAGTTTCAATTATTGCAAGAACAGGGCATTCAATAGAATATATAAAAGATAAATATCAAGGTTATGATGAAGATAAACTTTTTGATAAGATATTACATAAACCATTTGATTTTATAGATTTATTAGAAATAATTCACTTGTATATAAAATGAGACAATAAATGAAATTATTATTAATTTGTGATGAAGAAGAATTAAGTAAAAGAATAGAAAAAATAAGTAAAGATACGGAAGAAAATCTAAGTAAAGAAATAGAAATAGAACACATGGGTTCTCCATTTGAAGCAATAAAAAGAATAAAACAAGAAAAATTGTTTTTTGATGCAATTATTATTAAGGATGAAACAAAAAATGGAAAAATAAGTTCTAATGAATTTTATAGTATATACAAAACTTTTTCATTACCAAAAATAAAGATATTAAAATTAATTCCAGTTAAATCAAATGAAGGTGAAACATTAAAACAACTTAATTTCAATGGTGTAGTTAGATATCCATTTAACTATATAGAATTATATTCTTCTTTACATTTTTTACTAAATTATAAGAAAATAGATATAAGGGAAATTGAATCACCTAAAAAAAGAGATGAAGCAAACAAAAAAGAGTTTTTTAATTCAAAAGATAAATTTATTTTTATGTTTTCAATAGTAAAATTAACAAATAAGAATTATCCACCATTATCATATAAAGAAATGTGTGCATATTATGAAGATGTTCCAGTACGAAAATGTATTATATCAAAAGATATAATAGTGTTAATAGAAGAAATAATGAAAAAAATAAACTTTTTTATGGAATTGGATGATTTTAATTTAGTATTAATGTATTTGAGAAATAAATTACAAATATTAAAATTTAATAAAAATATTAGAAAAATGAAAGAACTAGAGCAAAGACTTGAATTGTTCAAAGAAGATTTGATAAAATATGCAGAAAATTTAAATGATGAGACATTAAAAGACGTACACTATTTAACAGCTTCATTAGCAGTTACTTCAATAAGTTTATCAGACTATATAGATAATAACAGTTAAAATTATTATTACATATATAAAAAGAGTTATTCAGATGATGAATTACATGGACAATGGATAAACTCTATAAAATACCAAGTAAACAAGTCAAATATACATACAGACAAGGTAAAAAATATGATTATCCCATAGCATCAAATAGAAAATCATCCTGGTTTTTAATGTCCAAGTTTGTCCTATTTAAAAGTTATGGTATTTTAATACTTAAAAGAAATCAAAATCTTCATCTTCATCATCATCATCAAGTTCTACTTTGAAAAGTTTTGCTTCAAGTTGTTTAATACTACTTTGAAATGAATCAGTTAAATAATTAAATTCTTGTACATCACCCTCTAAGAAGATATTGATTAAGAAAGAAGAAATATCTTTTTTAAAGTGATTACATATTAAAAGTTCTTTTTGTATAGAAGGAAGGTTTAATTCAACAATTTTTAATAATAAGTTTGAAAATTCACCTATAACAAGTCCCATACCTTTAAGGTCATTGTTTAAAATAAATATTTCTTTAATTTTTCTAAGATTAAAAGAATATTCTTCTAAAGTTTCTATAGTGTAACCATTAACTGAATTTAATAAAACACGGTCAAGATTGTTATCATAAGTCATAAGGTTTTTAATTTCTTTTAAAAATAAAATATTTTCATCTTTATGTTTGATAATTTTTTTCAAAAAAACATTATTGTTTCTTTTTTCTTTGATAACTTTATCAAAAAAGTTTTTTTCTAAGATTAAATCTTCTTCATTAAAGTTATTAAGAATAATTTCTTTTTTCTTATTAGCAACGAATTTTTCATTTTCAATAAGTTCAGATAAATCATTAATTTTATCATAGACTTTTTTTAGATTGGTATTATCATTTAAATAGATACTAATACCTATATCTAATAAAGCAACAAATACTTCTTCTGAAGGTATAATATTGGTAGAAACTATTATACGTTGACGTTTGTTGATACTTTTGACTTTTTTTAAAAAAACTAAAGCATTATCAATATCTTCTTCCTGAATAATATCTATAAATATTAGATCATATTCAAGATCCATAACAGCTCTTTTTGCCTTTTTAAAATCACTTATATCAGTTTTTAAATATGAATCTTGAATAGACTCAATTAAACCATTTAAATTTTTATTTTTAACATTAACTAAAATAACTTTTTGATTTTTACCAAATATTAATTTACTCATTTATTTTCCTTTTTTTTGTTAATTTTTATTATATATGAAGATATGTCTTTTGCAACAACTGCTAAAGAAGCAGTTAGATAATGTATATTTTCCAAATCTTCATCTTTTAAACGTTTTATCAAACCTTTAATGTCATTAAATAAAAAAACAATATATCTAACTATTTTTTCTTGTTCATTAGAAGAAAGTTGTTTTCTTAATTTTATTTGTTGTAATTCATTATTTAAGTAAGTAAGAACTAAAGATAAATCAGCAAACTCTAAAAATATAGATAAAAAATCTATAATAGTTTTAATTAATCTTTCAGATAAGTCTATAACTTTATTTAAAGCGACACTATCATTTAGAACAACATTATTAGTATCTAATAATAATGTCATTACACCATTATCAATATCTTTATTTTTATGTTGATATTTAAACTTTAATTGTTTATAACTCATAGCAGTGTAACTTTTATTAATGAAATCACCAATATTAACATTAATGTCACTATCAATTCTTGAATCATAAAAATCACTACGAATATCTCGAATTAATTTTTCAGGTTCTTTTTTATTATGTATCTTTCTAAGGAAATAACTGTTTAATTTATAAAAAGATAAAAAAGTAAGAGGTTTAAATAATAAACCACTTATATTTAAATTAATAAAGAAATCTTTATCAACTTTCTTTTGATCAGATATAAAAAATATTTGTATATCATTATCAAGGTAAAATTTCAGTTTTAACCTGTTAAATAATTTAATAAACTCAATACCAGAAAAAGAATCTTTGAAAGTTTCTTGAACAATAATTTTATCAACTTCTAATGAAGTTCTTAATAACCTTAATCCATTTAATGGGTCTTCAACACGAATATTTAACTCATTTTTTTGAAAATACTCATCCTCTTGATTGTTTTCTACAAACGTATCAGAAGATTGTTGATATATTTCAATCATTTCAGGATTAGTAGCTATTAATAATATTTTCATAAATTAAAATTTAAAAACCCTAGTAATCATAGAAGTAATTTTATCATCAGTGAAAGGTTTTATTAACCAAGCATTCATTCCAGCTTCTTTACCTAAAAGTTTTTGCTCTTTTGTTTTTTCAGTTGTTAATGCAATGATAGGACAGTCTTCACCTGTTTCTCTAACTTTTTTTATTAATTCAAATCCAGTCATTTCAGGCATATTGATATCAGTGAAGATTAAATCTGGTTTAAGACCTTTTTCAATTGAATCTAGGGCATTTAAAGGATTATCAAAGTATTCTACTTCAATTAAACCTTCATCAATCATGTCTTCAACAGCTATTTCAATTGAAAATAAGATTGTCTTACTATCATCTACGAAAATTACTTTTTTCATTTTTATTCCTTTTACTATTATATCTAAACATTATAAAGAAAATGAATCATTTTTTTTATATTTTAAACAAAAAAAATTAATTTTTATTTTTTTTTTAAAAAATGATATATAATGTAATAATAAATATTTAAAGGAATTGAAATGGATATAATATCATTAAAAGAAAAAATAAAAGATTATAAAATATTATATGTAGAAGATGAGGAAGAATTGTTTGAAATAAATGTAGAAACTTTAAAACTTTTTTTCACAAATATCAATTGTGGGAAAAGTGGAGAAGAAGGTTTAGAAATATACAGACAAAATAAAGAAATAGAATACATAATAACAGATATAAATATGTCAGGTATATCAGGGATAGAGATGGCAAAAAGAATGAAAGAAGATAATAGTGAATTAATAATAATAGCAACAACTGCACATTCAGAAGTAGAATTAAAAGAAATTGATTCAAATTATAAAGATTATTTAGATGTAATAGTAAGTAAACCATTTATATTAACTGAAATTCTTACTGCAATAGCAGATATAAAAAAAAGAAATTAAAAATATATTAACTTTGTGACATTCTTCATTCCGAGTATAGTTGAAAAAATTATATAAATTTTTCAGAAAAGTATTGTTTGTTAAATATAAGAAGTTGAAGAAGTTTTAAGAAAACTTAATCTTTCTTCAACATTTTTAAGTTCTAACTCTAACTCAAGTTCTGTTGTTTTATTACTATTACTTTTTACTATAAGAACTTTAAGTTCTTTTATTTCTACTTCAATTAAGATATTATTATAAATTATACATCAAACAACATGAAAAATAGATTAAACAAATAGATTATAAAATAATAATTATGATATTAAAATTCATTATTAATGATTTTATATAAAGCTAAAAATAAGAAGAAAAAAAATATAAAATATTTATAATGATAGAAGATATAAAATAATAAGGATAATGAAATGGGAGTACCAAGTGGAATGGAATTAGTTATAATAGTAATAGCAATAATATTACTTTTTGGTGGAAAGAAAATTCCAGAACTAGCAAAAGGTATAGGAGAAGGAATTAAAAACTTTAAAAAAGAAATGGAAAAAGATAAAGACAAAGAAAAGAAAGAAATTAAATAAGAAAAAAAAACTACAACACACTAAAGTTATGGTTTTCCTAATCTATTTTTCTTGGTGAAAATTTAACATATTTATTAACCTGAATTTAAAATATAAACAAATGTTAATACATTTTAAATATTATAGATAATCAAAATCGTCTAAAGAACAATTAAGAACTTTTATTTTTTCTATTTCTTCTATTGTTTTATTTATTTTCCAACCTGGTAGTTCTCTATATTGTTTCTCACTTTCAATTCTTCTTGAAATATCTTTTCCATATAAAATATTTAATGAATCTATTATTGTTTCTTTATATATTTTACACATTGCTTCATTCATTGATTTCAATGCAAAATCATTTCTCCAAGTATTGATTCCTTTATGGTATAACTCCATTTCTTGATTAGTACATAACTGCCCAGACCTTCTAATGGTTCTTTCTTGTGTAATTAAATTGAAACAATGATTTATATTATCTATAATATTTTTTTCTATACCACAATATCTTCCACCTATTTTAATATTGTCTATAATTTCTTTTGTATTTTTTTTATCTGTAAATAATACCAATTTACCCATATTTATATAATTTTTATCTATTAAGTTAAATTCAAATTGTTTTGTTTCTATGTTAAATATTATTAAGTCTTCTATTCCTAATTCTTTTGTAATTAGGTTTAATTGTTTTTTATGCATTTTTTGATAATCATTATGATAATATCTTTTTTCATATATTGTTTTTAATTTTTCATATACATATTCTATTGTTATTGTAATTTGTTTCATAACTATACCTTTTAATAATTATATCAAAAAAAAAAGATTATATATAACAAAATTAAAAAACTATTGATATTTGAAAAATTGAAATTTCAAAATGGATACCTTTAATTTATTTTTCTTTGTGGTTATTATCTTTAATTATCATAGGATTCTTTATTAAATGACTATTTTTTTTTAATAGTTATTTAATTTATATATAATTATTTTTTTTTTACTAGTAACCATTCTAAAATATATAATCTATTTTTATCTAAAAACTATGTTTTTTTTACCTAGTAACCATTTTTAAATAAATAAAAAAAATTATATTTGTTATTTACTGTCAAGTTTTTTCAGTAATGTTATCATCCATTAAAAAATATCATTGAAACCAATTTTATGTAAAGATTGTTCTAAGAATATTTCTTTAAATGGATGGATAAAAATATCTTTCTTTTGTTGTTTTGAAAGTTTTTTTACTTTAAAAGAACTAGAATGATGAAAAATAGAAAACACTTTGTTAAGAAACCATTTTTTATTAAGTATATCTTTATTATATTTTTCATAAAAAGCTTTTAAAATAAGACCAGAAGAATAAATTATTTTATCTTTTTCAGAATAATTATAATGATTTGTTAATCTTGAGAATTCATTTTTAAAGAAACTTTGTGAATATTTTTCAGGTAGTTGAGATAAATATATTTTATAAAGGAATAAATTATCTAATTTATTAATCATTTCTGGAGATTCATTATTTTTCTTTTGAATATTTTTAAATTCTAAAATAGTAGAACTTGGAAAAATATTAGAAGAACTAAAAACAAAAGAAATAATATTTTTAATTCTAGTGTCTTTATTTTTATAAGAAGAGAAGAGAGAAGGAAGAGAAATAGTAAAATTATAAATATTAAAATTACCAGTGAAATGATTATTATTATGATTGATATAATAAACAGAAGGAGTAGAAGAATGACTATCTTGGTGTGCAGGGATACCTATATTTAACCAAAAATGAGTTTTAGTATTTATATCAACAAAGTGATAAAGATTTTTTATAGCTTCTTCAAAACATCCTTTATTTAGTTTTTTAGAAAATCCTAGATCAAAATAGATAAAATAAATAATAGCTTCAGGGTGTATTTTGTAAGATTTGAAATTTGAAATAAAAGATTGAAGAAGAGAGTTAATAGAAAAATTAATTCCATCTTGAGTTAATTCTTCATAATAAGTATTAAAATCATTAATAACTTTATTATTAAAATGATTTTTAGATAGAAGTTTTAGTTGTAAACTCCTAGTAGATAATTTTTTATCTAAATCATTAAAAAATGATTGATTTGATTTAACTATATCACTATAATTATTGAAATTAATTTCTATCATAATATTCCTTTATATTGATTAATAAGTTTTAACAGAATTAATTGGAATACAAAAGAAATTATTTTCTTGGTCAAAACCATTAAAGTAAACAACACCATCATTAGAAAAACATTCAACAATAGTAAAATTAAAATCTTGATCAAAATCATCTAAAGAAGAACAATCAACAAAAAAGTCTAATTGTTCATCAAAAATAATTTGTTCAATTCTATTATTAATAGCATTATCATTCAAAGTAGATAAAGCATAACCAGTAACACAGTTCATACCTGATTGATTAGTAGTAATAAACTTGTATAATTCTTCTCTTAGTTCTTTAGTGTATGACATTTTAACCCTTTAATTTATATTATTATAGTGAAGTTATACTTAAAACAAAGTTAAAAGTGAAGACAGAGTTAAAATAATTTAAAACAAATTAGTGTTTACTTAAAGAGGAGTTGAGGAAAATAGATAAAAAGTATATAAATGAACAAATAGAAAAAGATAGTTTTTATATTTGGGTTATAATAAACATAAAGGAAAAAAAATGAAAAAAAAATTAATAGCAGCAATACTAACAGCAACAACAATAGTAAATGCAAATATATATGGGGAGATGGAAGTCCAAGTTAAAAATGTCCAAAAAGTTTTAAAAACAGTGACAATAAGAAAAGCAGAAAAAGAATGTTGGACTGAAATAGTACAAGTGAGAGTGGATGAAAATGAAAAAACAGCAGGGAATCAATTATTTGGAGCATTATTAGGTGGGGCATTAGGAAGTCAATTTGGTGGTGGTTCAGGTAAAAAAATAGCAACAGTTGCAGGAGCAGTAATAGGAGCTAATACAATGGGTGATACAAATGGTACTGAAAATATATATGAAGAAAGAGAAATAGAGAAGTGTAAAACTAAGTATATCCCAAGAACAGAAGAAAGATTTTCACATTATGTTAATTTCGCAGATTTCGGTGGAAAAGAAATAAAAAAAAGAAGTGGAATACCTTTAGAAACAATAACAATTAGATATGATTACTAAGTTCCATAGTTGAATGAAAAGAAAAGGTTTAGAGAATATTAGAAGTGTCAAAAGAATCAATACCAAAAAAAGCTTTAAATAAATACTATTAATTATTATTATAATCTTAATAATTAATGAAAAAAGGAATATGAAAATGAAAAAAAATAGTATAGAAAATTTAATAAAGATATTAAAAATAAAAAAAGAAAAAAGTATAAATATAAGTGATGACATTATTACGAAAAACATTAAAACATTTATAGATAAATTTCCAGAAGAAGGTTATTTATTAGAAGAATATCAAACAAAAGAAGATGGAAGAAAAATAGTTTTAGAACAATTGGAAAATTTATTATTAAATACAAAAAAAATAGAGGAACTTAGTTGGGAACAATTAGAAAAAGATATGTTTGGTGGTATTATTGAGTATAGAAAAAATAAAGATTCATATGATGAAGAAGCACAAGTTAGAATGGAATTTTTAAATAAATTCTTTGTTAAATGTGGTTATATATCTGCAAAAGGAACAGGGAAAGGTTTTGGTCAAGCAGGTGACAAATTATCAGAAATCATAAAAGAGATAAAAAAAACAGACAGTATTGAAAAAGAGAGTTTGGCAAAAATAGAAATATTAGAAAATATATTAAAAGATATTAGAACTGAAATGGTTCAAATGATAAATAATATAAATAAATATGAAGAACAAGAATTTGATCAAATAAAAGATATATTTGGAATATTAAAAGAAATTAATCAAAAAACCAAAAATCAATATAGAGAAGAAGATGAAGTATTTGTTCAAAATATAGAAAAAGAAATGAAAAATTTATTTAAAAACTCAAAAAAGAAAGAAGAAAAACCTTCAATTGAAATTAAGAGATAATTTTAATTAATTCTTTTTTTTGTTCTTCTAAAAGACCTTCAAAGAAAATAGTATTATCTGTTTTATTTATAATTTCAGTTAATACTACTCTGGAGAGACATACAAAAAATGATTTTAATTCATCACTTAAGTCTTTAGATAATTCAAATTTATCAAGATTGAATAATAATGAGTTTTTATTTTTAAAAATACTATTTATTTCAGAATCTAACATATTTTTTTTATAACCAAAGATACAAAAATTACTTCTATTATCTAAAGTATCAATAAAAAACTTTAACTTATTTTGTTTCTCAAGTAAGGTTTGTGCTTCAAAAATAGTAAGTGTGTTGTTTAAAAGTGAATTTGTAGTATTTAAATCTACTAATAAAGTATCATTAAATGTCAAAGCAAAGTCAAAGTTTAAAATATTATTATTTTTAATTAAAAATGATGAATCAACATTATTTTGAAAAGTATCAATGTCAGTTAGTAAAACATCCCATAAGTAATCTTGTTTATTTTGGTATTTATAATAGTTGTTTTTTATTAAATCTTTAAACCATTTATTGTTTGTGTTAGTCATATATATCCTATATTTAGTAATATATATTATATAATAGTATAACTTAAACTAAGGTTAATTAAGAATAGAAAAAAATGGTAAAATAAAAAAAAGAAGTTACTACTCAACCAGCATATTTGTTTAATTAAAAGAAAATAAAAAGATATTATAATGGATAAAAAAGGAATAAAAATGAAAAAAGAATTAAATGAAAATAATAATAATATAGCGCAGGTAGGGGCAAAATATATATATATAAAAAAAAGATATGCTGATTCAAACAAAGAATCACTTAATTATATAGTTGTTTCAAAAAAAGTGTTAGAAGAATTAGAACAATTAAGTAAAATAAAAGATTATGAAGTATGTGTAAATATAACTCATGAAGAAAAAGGTTTAAAACTAAAAGAGAAGAAAGTGAAAACAGGTATAAAATTATCAAAATTACTTGATAAAAAAAATCATCCACATAAGAGTGGAACAAATGAAAAGAATACAAGAATAAAAATTAATCAACTAAATTTAAAAGGTAGATTTGAAAAACAACCAGCAGATATATTTGAAAGTGAACAAATAGTAGAGATAATAGAAGTAATAAATGAAGGTGAAATTGAAGAAATAACAGGTGTTAAGAATCGTCATCAAAAAGCAAGAGGGAAAGGTGATATAGAATTACTAAAAGAAAATGGAAAAGTGGTAGTTTCATTAAAAAAAGAAGAAGATAAAAACAGATTATCAAACTTTTCATTATCATCTAAAAATTTACCTAATAATGTAGGACAAATTTTAAATGGTTTTAATGAAACATTAGATAAAACAAAAACTAAAAAAGAATTTTCTTTTGAAGAAGAAGGGGAAAAAATTGAAAATATGGTATCAAATTTAAATGATTTAGATGTAGAAGATAAAAAAGATTTTTTAATTTCAATGTTTAATTTATTACCTGACTATCCTACATATGAAATAGTTGGGGATGGGAAAAAAACAAAACTATCAAAAGGGTTAATCTATCCTTCACAAAAATATTTAAAAGAAAAATTAGATTTTGAAACAATAAAAATAAAAAGAAAAAAAACAACAAAAGGGACAATATTTATAGATTTTGAAACAATAGATAAAGAAGGGGAAAAAGTAAATACAACTATTAACATTAGAGAGAAAAGTTCAAATAGTAATAATAAACTTTATTTTGGTGTAGAACTTACAACAAGTGGAATAAAAGAATTTAAAGAAAAATATCAAAAGAATTATATTGTAAAAGAAATAGTAGAAAAAGATTCAAAAGATATACTTCAAGAAATTATAAATTATGACACTAAAGTAAATATGAGAAAAGAATTAGAGGGAAAAGGATATAAAAAAAAAGGTGAAAAGTATATAAAAGGAGGAAAAACATATACAATTACAGAAAAAGGTTTAAAAAAGGAAGAAATAAATCCAAAAACATCACTAACAAAAACTCCAACAAATAAATAATTTTTTCTTAAACTCCGATTGGTATGATCAACTATCAGTATGGAGTTTTTTTATTATAATTCATTAATTGACATTCCAGGTATAGGAATTTTATAAATACCTTCAGTAAGAATAAAGAATGAATAATTAGATTCAGGTAAAAATACTACTTTAATTAGAATTAATCCAAGAGAGTCTGGAAAAGGTCATTATGGTGAATGTTTTTCTATTAGTTTTGGTGGTTTGGAAGGGTTGACAGAAATCAAAAAATAAGAAAAAAAGTTAAAACAAAAAAAGTTAAAACAAAAAAAGAAAAATAAATATTATAATTTAATATTAAAATATCTTATAATTGAAACAAGATAATATAAAAAATGTCAAGGGAGGAAAAATGGCAAAAGAAAACAAAAATAATTCTGAAATTAGTAGAAGGGATTTTTTTAAAAAAGCAACAGCAGCATCTATTAGTACAATTGCAGCAGCATCATTATTAGATCCAGTGAAAGCAATAGCAAGTGATGATCCAGCAATAATGGAACATCCAAAATGGGGACAATCTTGGGGTGACCCAGTAACTAAAAATAGATATGGTATTCCATCAGCATATGAACATAATAACATAAGAAGAAATACAAAACTTTTAACATCAGGAAATTATAGAGCAGCAATAGCAGTTACACCTATACATGAAAGTGAAGGTATAATTACACCAAATGGTTTATTCTTCTCAAGATGTCATGGTGGGGTAGCACATGTTGATCCAACTGAATTTAGACTTATGATAAATGGTTTGGTAGATAAAGAGATAGTATTAACATTAGATCAATTAAAAAAATATCCAAGAGTTACAAGAACACACTTTATTGAGTGTCCTGCTAATGGTGGACAAGAGTGGAGAAGACCACAATATGACTCTTTACAATTTGCAAAAGGTTTTATGGCTTGTGCAGCTTGGACAGGTGTATATATTAAAACAATTTTAGAAGATTTAGGATTAAAACCAGAAGCAAAATGGATGTTAGCAGAAGGTAGTGATAACTCTGAAATGGGAAGATCTGTTCCAATTGATAAAATATTAGATGATGCTATGTTAGTTTGGGGTCAAAATGGTGAAGCATTAAGACCAGAACAAGGTTATCCATTAAGATTACTTCTTCCAGGTTGGGAAGGTAATTTATGTGTTAAATGGTTGAAAAGACTTGAATTTGCAGAAGAACCATGGTATGCAAAAGAAGAAACAGCAAAATATACTGCACTTAAACCAACGGGTAAGTCAATACAGCATTTTTATGCGAATGAAGTTAACTCTACAGTAGTTAGTCCAAGTCCTGAAAAAGATTGGAAACATCTTGAAGATGGAGACATTATTGAAATTGAAGGTCTTGCTTGGTCTGGTATGGGGACTATCACAAGAGTTGATTTATCATTTGATGGTGGAAACAATTATGTTAATGCACATATCAAAGGTGAAGTTCTACCAAAATGTTGGACAAGATGGAGTTATATGCATAAATACAAAAAAGGTGAAGTATTGTTATTAACTTCAAGAGCAATGGATGATGCAGGTTTTATTCAACCAACAGTAGATCAAGAAGTATTCGGAAATAATGTAAAAAAAGAAGATTATGGAAAAGATAAAAACAAAGGAATGGGAGTTGAATCTGTATATCACAGAAATGCTGTTGAAACTTGGGAAGTACAACCAAATGGGGAGGTAAAACATGTTCAAATTAGAACAATATAAAAACATAACAATTTCTGTTATTGTTACAGCAACATTATTAAATACAACTTATGCAAATGATAATGCATATAATGGTAAATGGGAAGCAAAGGAAGATATTAGTGGTGGAGTTTATTATCCTATTAAAAATGGAAAAACAGGACCATATGTAGTTAATCCTCAAGTATTTAAAGATTCAAATGTAAAAAATAAAGAAACAGGTGTAGTTGGTAACCTAAATCATGGAAGAAAAGCAACACCAAATGAATTAAAAGCTTGGAATAAAGATATAAATGGAAAAAATGAAGGAATACCTGAAGGTACTGGTTATGTTGATGAGGGTGAAGCGATTTATGAAAATCAATGTATAATGTGTCATGGAGACTTTGGTTCTGGTGGTGGTGGTTATCCAGCACTTTCAGCAGGGAAAGCAAAAGAAATAAAAAGAACTTTAAAAAACAATAGATGGATGAATCCAACAGCTGAAGGTCCTTCAAGAGTGTTTGGTTCATACTGGCCAGTTGCAAGTACAATGTGGTGGTATATTAGAGATGCAATGCCTCACACCAAAGCAAAAACTTTAACAGATAATGAAGTTTATTCACTTACAGCATATATGTTATATATTAATGGTATGAAAGTAGATGGTGAAATTGTAGATGAATCATTTAAATTAAATAAAGAAAAGTTTTTAAAAATCAAAATGCCAAATAGAAATGGGTTTGTCCCTGATATTGACGGTAAAAAAGGAATTGAGAATACAAAAGAATTTTATAAAAACCCAGATAACTATGGTGGAATAAGACTAAAAAAAGGTGAAGAGCCTTGTATGTCAAATTGTCAACAAACAGATAATATAGTAAGAGTAGATGGTGGAATTACGGATTTTGAACCACCTATGTCTGTATTAAGAGATTTACCAGAAAAAAAAGAAAGTAAATCACATAAAGTAACATTTGATACCAAAGCAGCATATGAAGCAAATTGTACAATGTGTCATGAAACAGGTGTAGCACCAGCAGCAGGCGATAAAGAAGGTTGGAAACCATTTATGGAAAAAGGACTTGAGAAAGTTTATATAAATGGTTTAGAAGGTACTAATATGGGTATGCCAGCTAAAGGCGGTTCTTCATTAACAGAAGAAGAATTTAAAAAAGTTGTAGACTATATATTAAAATAAAAGGAGAGTTTATGAATAGAAGGAATTTTTTAAGTTTTGCAGGAGGGTTTGTAGCCTTATCTGTAATACCAGGTAGTTTAAGTGCTAAAGATTATAGAATATCAAAACCTTTAGTTTGGGAAGCACATACAATAGATGAAGCAACAAAAGCATTATATGGTGTTAAAAGTGTAATTGAAAGTACAGAAATAAAAATTGATGTACCAAAGATTAATTCAAGCGGTGCTTCAGTTCCAGTTAAATTTAGTACAACAATAGACGCAAAAACTATATCATTATTTCAAGACGCAAATCCTGAAAGTGCAGTAGCAGTATATGAAGTAAATATATATGATGAAAAAAAATATGAAGTTAAAATTAAAATGGAAAAAGATGGTGTAATCATGGTTCTTGTTGAAGGGACTGATGGTAGGATTTATATGTCTAAGGTATCAACAAAAGTTGCTGCTGGTGGATGTGAAGGATAAAGGAGATAAAATGGCAAAAAATAAAATAACAGCATTAAAGATAAAAGTAAAAAAAGGTATTGCAATTGCAAAAATGGCAATAAGTCATCCAATGATAACTTATAATCAAGCAAAAGCAAAAACTGGTGATAAAGAGGATGCAAACTTTATTACTCATATAACAGGTAAAATAGGTGAAGAAACTGTATTAGATATATCTACTAGTCAATTCTTCTCTAAAAATCCTATTTTTAAATTTAATTTTAAATGTAATTCATTTAAGATAGGGAGAAAATTGTCTGGTAGAGAAATAGATAAAGGTGCAGTAAGAAAAAAAGATGAAATAGGTGATATTCTTATTATTACAGCAGTTGATAGAAAAGGTAATACTTATACAAAATCAGTAGAACTTGCATCAAGAAAAAGAAAAAGGAGATAAAATATGATTTTTTTAAAAAAATTAATGATATCTTTGTTAACAGTAACAGTATTTAGTGGTTGTGCAAATAATGTATATGCAAAAGAGATAAGGGAAGATATTAGAATTAAAACAGCAAAATATACTAATGATATAACAATAGAAAGTATAGAAAAAGCATTTAAAAAAAATGGTTTTATTATTACAGGAAATAACAATATGAATCTTGCTTTTGAGAAAAGATTCCAAGGTGGGGAAGATTATAAAGACTATAGATTAATGTTTGTATATAATCCAAAAATAATGACTAAATTATTAAAAAATTATCCTAAAGCAGGATTGTTAGCTCCATTAAGTACTTCAGTGTATTCAAAAGAAGGGAAAATAATAAATATTTCTTCTTTAACACTTATAGGTATGTCAAGAATATCAGGAATACCTAAAACAAATAAAGATTTGATAGAATTAAGAGATACAATGAATCAAGCATTAAAAGATGCATTACCAAATGGAAAAGATAAAGAATTAAGTTATAAAAAAGTAAGACCAGATGGTGAAATTTTAACTAAGTTTAAATTTATTATTAGAAGTGATAGTAACGATATGGAAGAAGTGAAAGAAAATTATCAAGAAATGTTAGAAGGAGAAATAGAATCAAATGGATTTATTGTAGCAGGGTTTAACCCTATTAATGAAGATCTTATTGCAAGTGGTGTAAAAAATTATGATTATTATGATAGTTATTCTATTTGTAAGTTAGAAGTTATTTATCCTGTACATAAAACACATCCAGAAGTAGGAGCATTAGCACCTTGTACTATGTATATGTATAAACAAAAAAATGATAAATATACTTATATGGCATACCCTTCAGTATATAACTGGATAATGACAACAAATATTGAAGATGATTATTCATTAGTTCCGTTGATTGACGCTCAGAATCTACTTGAAACTACTATAGATAATATAAATGAATAAAACCAATAAAAACTGAAAGATGGTAGTTTCAGTTTTTAGATAAAATACTTGTATTAAAGAATTTTATTTTCTTATAAACAAGTATTTTATAATTTTAAATGAATATATTTTAAAGTATAAAACATATATATAAAATCTAAAAAAAAGAAATAGACTAAACTATTGCTAATATTTTTTTAGAAAGGTAAGTTCTACCTTTGTCAGTAATTTGCAGATAAACTTTACCACCAATTTTAGTATAAATTACAAATTCATTTAAAGTTCTGTGAGAAATAAGATTGTCAATCCTACTATTAATAATAGTTGTAGTTCTACCTTCAACATTTTGTAAATCAGATTTTTTTACTTTAACCATTTTTAAAATACCATTTTTTAATTGTTTAGAAGAAATTAGATCTTCATGTTGTGATAATACAGATAATACCGGGATAATTAACTTTGTTTCAGAAATTGTTTTCATTTATAACCTTTTTTGTTTTGTTAGTGTAATTATACTCCAACAAACCTTAAATATAGATTAAAATTTCTTATTTGTATCTTGATTTTTTTGTTTCTTTTCTAATTTTTTCACCAATTAATTTATCATATATTTTATTAGTTAATTTACATTAAAAATGATGAATATGATTTAACTAAATAACTAGATTAACATATGTTTGTTGTAATTGTTCTTGTGACATTTGAAGATATATTTGTCTTTTAAAAGCATTGATAGATTTATCTAAAAATAAAACCTTATCCAATAAAGGTAAAGAAGAACAACCATGAAACATAAAAGACATAGAAGAAACATTAGAAGTATCTAATAAAGGTATAGTTGTAAAAGATTTACAATTATAAAACATAGAATCCATATCTTTAACAGAAGATATATCTAATGAAGGGATAGTTATTAAAGAAGAACAACTTCTAAACATGGAATTCATATTAGTAACATTAGAAGTGTCCCAAGAATCAATATCAAAATAAGTAACATTAGAAATATTATAAAATAAAGAAGACATATCAGTAATGTTAGATACATCTAAAGAATTTAAAGGTTTAGAATTAGTTTTAATAATTTCTTGTAATTCTTCTTTGTTTTTAACTAAATATTTTGTCATTTTATACCTTTAAATTAATATAGATAATTATACCT
>Ga0209576_1000312_pt1 | contig 36296 bp, 34 predicted proteins | sample SaaInlV_DNA_135m_FD_184686 | JGI IMG/M metagenome (GOLD analysis project Ga0209576, IMG submission 184686) | Marine microbial communities from expanding oxygen minimum zones in the Saanich Inlet - SI075_LV_DNA_135m (SPAdes) (version 2) | ecosystem: Environmental > Aquatic > Marine > Unclassified... | reverse complement strand
CCGAACTTCGTCGGTGGTGGGTACTCTGTCACCGAGGCACTGGCAAAAAGTGGCCTAATCAAGAAGGAGGGGGACAGCTACATGGCGGTCCCCGGCGTTATTGAGGACTGACATGACTTACAAGATCCCCTACGACGGCAACCTCGAATGGCTCGTGGGCCGTACCATCCTGTTTACCCTGTTCGGGAGCCGTGCCTACGGCACAAGCCGCCCGGAGTCCGACTGGGACTACAGGGGTGTCTGTATCCCCCCGCAGCTTTACCGTGACGGGTTCCTACAGGGGTTCGCTCAGGCGGATCTGCCCGGTGAAGAGGACGGCACGATCTACGACATCCGCAAGTTCATGAAGCTGGCGGCGGACTGTAACCCCTCCATCATGGAGGTGTTGTTCGTAGACGACGAGGCCGTGCTCCACATCACCCCTGAAGGTCAGCGCCTGCGGGACTCACGGGACATGTTCCTGTCCCGCAAGGCCCTGTACACGTTCAGGGGCTACGCCATGCAGCAGCTTCGGCGCATCAACACGCACCGCAAGTGGCTGATCGACCCGCCGGATCACCAGCCGACCCGTGAGGAGTTCAACATCCCCGACGAGGTGGCGCTGTCCAACGAGCAGGTACGGGCCGCCCTGTCCATGGTGCAGAAGCGGATGGACTCCTGGGAGATCGACTTCGGCGACCTTGAGGACGCCGAGAAGATCCACATCCAAGAGCAGATGTACCGCTTCATGCTGGAGATGCTGGTGGGCGGTGACCCGGAGGCATTCGGGGCTGGGAAGCTCCTCTCCGACACCAAGTTCACAGCGGCGTGCCGCATGCTGGGGTTCGAGTCGAACTTCATCGAGGCGATCTTCCGGGAGAAGGAGTACCGCAAGGCGCTCAAGAACTGGCAGGCGTTCAATGAGTGGAAGGCCAACCGCAACGAGAAGCGGGCCGCACTAGAAGCCGCCCACGGCTACGACACGAAGCACGGCATGCACCTCGTGCGTCTGATGCGGATGTGCCGGGAGATCCTTGCGGAAGGCCGTGTGCTGGTCATGCGCCCCGATGCTGCGGAACTCAACGCCATCCGTGACGGTGCGTGGTCCTACGACAAGCTCATGTCGTGGGCGAAGGAAGAGGACTTGTCCCTCATCGAGGTGGGTCGCACCAGCCCCCTGCCGAAGCAGCCCGACCGCCAAGCCCTCGACGAGATCTGTCAGGAACTGGTAGCTCAGAGGCGGTGACCCCCCACAACTTCGGCCTCTCTTGGGTAAGGTAGGGGAACGACTGTTCCTTGCCTTTTCCCATGGGGAGTGCCGATGGCCCGCGACGTTGATTCCTTTACTCTGTACTGGTCGAGCCTAGAGCGATTCGAGAACTGCCCGCAGGGCTTTCTCTGGAACCGTGGGTGGCCGACCATTGACCTTGGGGCGGGTCTAGGCCGCAAGAAGCCCAAGCCTTTCAAGAAGTCCGAGCACCACGCCATCATGGGCATCGTCGTCCAAGCGGTCATCGAGCGCTTCTACAATGACAAGCTCTGGCAGCTACTCACCCCGATCCAGTTGAAGGATCGCCTGCTGGAGATGTGCGGCGAGTACTACCGGCTGGAGATCGCCCGCCACTTCATCGACTGGTCGAAGGCTCCCTCCCACGAGGAGATGAAGGAGGTCATTCGGGACGGCGTGATGGGCTACATGCGGACGCTCAAGCACCACCGGCTCCTCGGGCCCTACGCACAGGCGGAAGAGGATCTCGTAGGCTACGTCAACAAGTGGACGCCCATCGGTGGCAGGGCTGACCTGATCCTCCGCCGGGACGACACCGGGGTCTCGATTCTGGACGGCAAGAACAGCCGCAGGTACAAGGACCGCAAGGGCAACTGGATGACGTACACGAACCCCGATCAGCTTCGGTGGTACGCCCTGTGCTTCTATCTGGCCTACAGGGTACTCCCGGACCGCCTGGGGTTCGTCTACTACCGCTACCCTTACGGAGACACGTACCTCGACCCGGACGGCAAGCCCGTGCTGAACGAGGACGGGACGGAGAAGCTAGAGGACGGCATCGTCTGGGTGCCGTTCACGATGGACGATCTCAAGGGCCTCGGCCAGCGGGCCAATGATGCCCTCCGTGCCATGAAGCGGGAGAAGTTTGAGGCGACACCCACGCCCTCGACCTGCCGGTTCTGCGACCACGAGGCCGTGTGTCCTGCCCGTGTCGCCCAGAAGCAGGCCAACCGCCGTAAGCCCAAGGGGATCGACGCCAAGCTGGACGGGATCGGAGCCGGGGGTGGGTTCCAAGACTTCAGTTTCGGTGAGGAAGGCGGTACGGAGGGGGGCTCGTAGGGGCCGCCCTGCGGGTAAGGATAGAAGGAGGAGGCCATGCCAGACACAAACCATCGCCAGGTCCTTGACGGTCTTTTGGCCCGCAGGGATACCGCCCGTGACAACGTGAGCCGGGTTAAGGGTAAGCTGGACGCTGCCCGCACCGAGCTTGATGAGGTCGTGGACGAGTGCAAGCGTCGTAAGGTGAAGCCCGAGAAGCTGGGGGAAGCCATCGGTACGTTGGAGACCCGGCTGGACGAAGCCGTCACCGACCTGAGATCAGAAGTAGAACAGGCAGAACAAGCCGTACAACCGTTCCTTTCGGAGGAGTCAGCATGAAGATCGAGGTAGCGAAGCAGGACTTGGACGCCGCCCTGTCAGTGGTGTCCCACAGCATCTCGTCGTCCGGGGCCGACTTGTCGACCCACTTCTTGTTCCGGGCGATTCCCGGCGATGACAAGAAGGCCGAGGTGCGAACCCACACGGGCCGTGTGTACTCGGGTTGCCCTTTCGTGGCCGCTGTGACGACGGAGGATGACGGCCCCAAGGCGTTCACCATCGACGGCTGGCGGCTGAAGCAGTATCTGGGGGCCATCGATGACTGTGCCCTGACCTTCGAGTTCGATGGCACCGTGACCACCGTGACCGACCCCGGTGGTTCGATTCGCCTCAAGACCCTCGACCCCGACGGGTTCCCCCACTGGGACAAGAACATTGAGGACGCCAAGGTCACGGCGACGATGACCGCCGAGCGGCTGGCCGCAGCCCTGGACTTCTCCCGTTCCTTCGCCAGCGACGATCCCTCCAAGTCCCCGCACCTTTGCGTGTGTGAGGTGTTGGAGGGCGTGATCGCCTCCTCTGACAAGCAGGTCGGCACCTACCTGACCGTGCCTGGTCTGTCCGAGTGCAACATCCGGGTCTTCGCCAAGGACGCCCCCGGCATCTTGGCCTTCCTGAACCAGTCAGAGGGCGACATCGAGGTGCTGGAGCACGACCGCCACGCCTTCTTCCGTCGGACGGACGGTGCGGTGTTCGGCGAGAGCCGTTATCTCGTACAGTTCCCCCGTCCGAAGCGTCCCCCGATTGAGGACGCTTTCTGGTGGGAGTTCAGCGTCAACGACCTGAAGCGGGCGATGTCGATCATGAAGGCGGCTGCGGACAAGGAAGACATCCGCATCCTGCTCAAGCCCGTCGATGACAGCATCGAGGTTTCGATGCTTGACGCCACCGGCAAGCGGACGGCCCGGACCATCCCCTGCACGGAACAGGGTACGCAGGAGGTGGCCGACGGTGAGAAGGCCCCCGACCCGATGCCCGACGACGGTTTCCTGCTCCCCAGCACGGGCCTGACCCGGTTCTTCTCGCTGTGGAACAACGACACCATCCGCTTCGGGATCAACCCCCGCGGGAAGCGTGGGTACACCCGGATCGAGGACGTGCGCTTCGCCAGCGAGGACGGCACGGACGAGGGCGACACCTACGTGACCGTGCTGGCGTGGCTCCAGTAAGGAGTTCTCATGCTGTCCATTCCCTCCACAGAGGATCTCCGGGATAAGGTTTCCCGTGCGGTTGGCCGACGTGAGTCGGTTGAGACCGATTTGCGGGACACCAAGGCCCGGGTCAAGCTCCTTGAACGGGAGGAGACCCTCCTAGACTTGACCGCCGCCTACGTCCGCAAGCTCATTGATGAGGAAGTCACCGTCGGCGTCAAAGCCGTGGAACGCCTCCTCACAGAGGGATTGCAGGCGGTGTTCACCGACCAAGACCTTCGGGTCAAGGCGGAGGTGGCGGTTGAGCGGGGGAAGGTGGCCGTCAATCTCGTGACGTGCCAGAAGAACCCGGACGGTTCGGAGGTCGAGGGGCTGGGCAACGACGCCTTCGGCGGTGCTGTCACGACCGTTCAGTCCATCCTGTTGAGGATCATCATTGTCCTGCGGCGTGGGCTTCGGCCCGCCTTGCTGTTGGATGAGGCCCTCCCGGCGTTTGACGGCAACTACGTCGCCAACATGGGGAACTTCTTGCGGACGTTGTGTGCCCGGTTGGGCATGGACATCCTGCTGGTTACGCACAACCCGGCCCTCGTAGAGGCCGCAGACAAGGCGTACCGCATCAAGAAGACGAACGGGGCGGCCCGTTTCGAGGAGACCCGATGAGAGACTCCTCTACTGTAAGCCAGAAGCTCAAGCAGGTGCTCGTTCGGCACCTTCAACGACGCCTCAAGGACGTGCTCCGGCGACGCCCCAGGACGTGCCTGCACAACCACAGTTTCGATCTGGGCCGTCCCGGTGACGAGATCGGGATGTGCTTCTACGTGCTGGAGGGCAAGCCACGGGCTGTTCCCTGTGACGAAAGGATCAAGGGCTGTGGCATCGAGCAGGCCAAGCGATGTCCTTTCTGGGAGCCCCGACGGGGTAGAGAGGACGTGAGAGCCGAGTTCCGTTCGACACTGGAGTCGGGTAACTTGGCACTGATCGCTGCGGAGTTCCCTGACGCTGCCGCCCTGATGTGGGTGCTGGAAGAGGGTCCGAACTACGGGGAGATCGAAGACGCCGTGGAGGACTGATGAGCAACCTGTTGGAAGTCCTTCGGTTTCAACCGAAGGCCCTACAGAAGAAGGGCGCGCAACCGCTGGTGGTAGAGGTTCCCGTGTCCCCGGACACCGCCCCCTACCTGGTGTCCTCCTCAACTTCGTACATGTGGATCGAGGAACCGCACCCCGGCAACATCGTCAAGGCTGCCGTCCGTAAGATCAAGACGCCCGGACGGGTGTTCAAGGACGTGCTGGAACTGGTAGAGGCCAGAGGCAGTAGGGACGAGTGGGGCAACGTCCACCCGTTCACCGAGGAGGGGGTCTGGGCCGCCATTCATCACTTGGAGTACTACGGCATCGAGGACATCGAGATCCTCGTTCCCAGCGTTCGGGTGAAGAAGAAGGGTTCCAAAGCGTACAAGCGCCCCAAGTGGCTGGACAAGGAGGACGCCTTCAACGTCCCCATGCGCCCAAGCTCGTGGCTCCCGGACAACACCGTCCTTGCCCTCCCCGTAGACAGGAACTTCGTGGGGACACTGGGGCACGTCGACCCGACGACCGTGATCATGGTTCTCCACAACGCCAGTCGTGGGATCGGCATCGCACGGGGCAGGAAGGTGACGGACCCTGTACAGCATGAAGCCCGTGCCGAATGAGTTGGCTGTCCGAGGTCTTGGGCCAATGCACCCTCACCGAGGATGTGGAAGGGTATCTCCTGGGCCGAGGAGCCAAGCAGGAATCCATTGAGTCCGACGGCATCGTGACGTGGCAACGGCTGGAAGAGCCCTCGCCTGACCCGGCCTTCCGTGAAATGGCAGGCCGGTTTGGGGAACGGTTCACTGGATACGCTGTGTGCCCCGTGTGGTCCCCCAGGGGCACGATCATCGGGTTTGAGGTACGCAACACCCAACGGAAGTACATCAGGGACTACAGGCTACCAGAGGCCGTCTGGAACCCGTTCTTTATTGGGATGCGCCGTGCGCTCCCGAAGATCTGGGCTGGGGGCGACGTCTGGATCGTTGAGGGGCAGTTTGACTTGTACCCTCTGGAGTGGGCCATCCCGGAGACGGACGCCGTACTGGCAACCGTTCGGGCCAAGTTGTCCAAGTGGCACCTCGAGTTCTTGCGGCGCTACTGCAAGGGCTGGGTCCACATGGTCTATGACCGGGACGAGACTGGCTTGAAGGCCACCTTCGGGTACGAAACGAAAGAAGGAAAACGCCGCATGGGGGCACTCGATGCTCTCCAGCGGGTAGGATTGAAAAGCAGGGACGTCCCCTTTAGTGGGGGAAAGGATCCCGGAGATCTGTGGGACCAAGGCGGGGTCGAGTCCGTGAGGGCCGCTTTCGCCATCTAGGAGGACGACATGGCTGATCTGTGGGTTGCTGGAGACGACGTATACAACACGATGCGGGACATCATCGCCCATCACCACCCGGACCTGGCGATGCACGATGACGAGATCCTCATCGTGTTCAAGGAGAAGGCGTCCGAAGTGGACGGCACCAAGATCCTGGGGAAGACCGCCAAGGCCGCCCCGTTGCTCGCCCTCGTGGCGGACAAGAAGTACAAGTTCGTCATCACCCTCGCCGCCGACGAGTGGTCGAGCCTGACGCAGGCACAGCAGAAGGCCCTGATGGACCACCACCTGTGCGCTTGCCGTGCCCAGGAGAATGACCAGACGGGCAACACGAAGACCTGGGTGCAGCCGCCGGACGTCACGTTCTACGAGGACGAGATTCGCCGACACGGGTTCTGGCGCACCAGTGGGGCACCGGCCAGCGACGGCGTCATGCAAGAGTTGTTCGGGGACTAGCCCTGACACAAGCCTCCTTCGAGTAGGGGTGGTATGAGCTTCGACACGAAATACCGGCCCCGGTCCTTCGACGACGTATTGGGGCAAGGCGCTACCACCCGGATCCTGCGGAGCTTCATCGCCCGTGGGGCCGGGTTGCGGCAATCCTATCTGTTCGCTGGGCCTTACGGGTCTGGCAAGACAACCCTCGGACGTATCCTAGTACGGTCGCTCCTGTGCGAGAGCCCTACGGAACAGGGTGACCCCTGTGACCAGTGCCACTCGTGCAAGACCATGTTGGAGACGGGTGTTACGCTGGACTTCGTTGAGGTGGACGCCGCCACGAACTCAGGCAAGGCCGAGATCCAGAAGATCACGGACGAGCTTCAGTACAGCACGATCAGTGGCAAGCGGCGCATCTACCTGTTCGACGAGGCCCACCAGTTGAGCCGTGAGGCCCTGGACGCCCTGCTCAAGCCCCTGGAGGAGAACGTCCCCGGTGGGGGCGACAAGCTCCTGGTCTGTATCTTCTGCACGACTGAGCCGGAGAAGATGCGGGAGACTGTCCTGTCCCGGTGTGCCCCTCCGTTCATCATTCAGCCAGTCGGCCCGACCAAGATCTCGGAGCGGCTGGCCTACGTGTGTGAACAGGAGAGCATCGAGTACGAGGTGGAGTCCCTCAAGCTGATCGCTGAGGTGACCGAGTGCCATATCCGGGACTGTCTCAAGGCGGTCGAGGGCATCTCCATGCTGGGGGCGGTCAACCACGAGAACGTGGCGTCCTTCCTGCACCTGGACACCCACACGGCGTACCTCGACATTCTGGAGGGGCTGGGCCGTGACCTCCCCGGTACTCTTGAGGCATCCAAGCGGGCGATGGAGCAGGGCTCCCCTGTGACGGTGTACGGGAAGCTGGCCGAAGTAGCGATGCTGGCCTATCAGGTCCACATCGGGGCCATGAAGACCACGTCGTACTGGGACTTCAGCCGGATCAAGGCGTTGGGGGACTCCCGGCAGGTAGCCCTTCTCGGGTGGGTGGAGCGCTTCGCAACCCGTCCGGCACGCCCGACCCCTGCGATGTTGTTCTGTGACCTGGCGTCGCTGCACCACGGCGGAGTGGTGATGCCGGTCGTTCAGGTGCCGGTTGCTCCAATAGGACAGCATGCTCCAATTGGAGATACAGCCACGGAGAGAACTCCCGCAGGGAACTCTACGACATTGGGGGAAGGGTCAGAGGAAGGGGAAGGATCCGAACCGTCTTCCCCGGTTCCGCCAACTTCCCCGTCGAAACTTCCCCCTGTTGCGGGTACTCTAAGTCGTGTGGAAGTGACCGCGCCTAAGAACTTGGGTAGCCACATCCTCACAGATGACCGGGCCGTCGGCATGAAAGTTCCAGTGCCCGAAAGTTCTGGAACTTCTCTGGCAGGACCTACCGACTTAGACCCGGGCCAATTTTGCCACCTTCTTGCGCTGCATATTCGTGATTTGAGAGGCGGGCAGGAGCGTGGATCAACGGGACGCCCTAACATGGATCGCGGTCGAACTGACCCATCAGGGGGAAGCCAAAGTTGAAGATGGCTCCCTAGAGGAAGCCCTCCGCAAAGACCTCCACGCCCCTGAAGATCATCCCGTTTTCGTTCCCGCCGAAATCTACCGCAAAGGCACCGAGATCGTAGTCCTGACCGTCCTGATGGACGAGTACGCCTTTGTGGCTAGTGGATTGCCGGAGACGTCCTATTACGCACTGGAGGATAGGCCCTACGTCGCCTCCGTTGTTTCCGTCCGTACCGGCCCCCACAAGATCCGAACACTCAGCACCATCCCCAATAGCAAGATCGAAGAATGGCGGAGCCAGCTACGAGCCAAGGTATCCGCAGACATCCGGGCCGCGGATCGAGTCCGTGTCCGGGAAGGGAAGTACAAGACGCTGGTCGGGGATGTGACCGGGATTGAACAGGACTCTGCCTTCGTTCGTATCCACCTCCGGTCGCTGAAGATCATCGCTGACATCCCCCTCGTGTTCCTAGAGGTGTACGACGAGCCAGAGGATGTGGCGGGAGAAAATGGCAACCTATGAGGACCATGACCGATTGCGCTGTTTGGGCTGTGACGACAAGAGCGGAGGTACGCCCATGAGTGCAGGTTGGTCAGGACACTACCCAGTAGACCCAGCGGAGATGGAAGCCCGGTTCGCCAATGAGGACAGCCTCGCTTTCATGGACTCCGTGTTCACCGAACCCACCGACGACGACATTGAGCAGATCGGACAGATCCAGGGCATCCTGGAGGACCTGCCGCCCCGTGAGGCTGACTTCGTTGAGTTGTACTACTTCCACAAGCTCCGGCAGACGGACATCGCCGACATATTCAACGTGTCACAGCCTACCGTCTGCTACCGCCTGAAGAGGGCTACGGAGCGCATCCGGTTCCTTCTGTACCTCCCCAAAGCGGAGGAGGATGAGATGGAGGCGGACCTGGCGGGGTTCCTGGCAGACCCGCTGGACGTGAGGATCATGATCCTGATGTGGAAGACGACCTGCCAGTCTGAGGTCGCCAAGATCCTGGGGGTCAGTCAGGGCCTGGTGAGGCACCGCTTCCTCAGGTCCGTGACCCGCATGGAGTCCAGTCCCAAGTTCCTGCACTACGCTACCCTCTTCCGGTACATCTCAGAGAACCTGAACATCCTGCGGGAGGTTCAGCGCCCCGTCTGGGACGACAAGGTCTCACACGTCGTGACATAGCCACAGGGGCTCTCGTCGGTAGTCGGCCTATGAGAGCCGGGTGGTAGGGCGTTTGGAGGGCTCATCATGGCCAAAAAGACGCAGAAGCCGGACAAGCATGTGGTGGTGGCCCGTTCTGTGGCCCGCCGTTGGGTTGCCCGGGTTGCTGAACCAGAGTACCGGGTCAAGGTTCTGTTGGGTACACGGGAGATCAAGAACCTCCCAAGCCTCTTGCGGTCTTTCCGGGATTCCCGTGTGGCCATGCAGGACGTGCCCGCCATCGGGGACCTGGGGATCAAGGAGCACTTCGACTCCATCGAACTGTGGTCCAAGGACAGAGAAAACCTTGTCAAGCTGGCCGCTTGGTTCGAGAAGCGAGGCTTTGACACGACGGGAGTGTGGTGATGCAGACGCTTTGGCAGGGCCTACAGAAGGTGGCACAGGAGAACCCCGGAACAAGAAAGTACATCGTACCGCTCCTTAGGAAGTACGGTTTCAAGAAAAGGACTCCTGAGTACGACGCTGTGTTGGAGCTTCACGATCAGATCCCCTCCCGGACAGCACAGCATCTCAGGATTATTGGGAAACCTGATTCTCGTTTCGCTCATCTCAAGATGGAGCACCCTTCAGGTCATGTCCTTACCCTGTACCCTGAGAACGGGCTCTTCCGGTACTACGTGGATGGTAAGGGGAAGGGACTTCTCAGGTTCTCCCCGCAGAAGATCGCACATTGGTTAGACCGAGTCTTCCGGTTCTGGCCGGATAACCTGTAGGGGAACCTTGTGGCTGTAGCACGGCAAGAGTCCACGTTCACTTACTCGATCACTTCGGGATCGGAGACGTACACCTTTGTCATCGTGGTGGACGCACAGGGACTCATTACCGTCCAGAATGTCAGAGGGCCCCGTGGGGCTACCTGTACGATTCCGGATGCTGTGTTAGAAGCCATAGATGAGGCCAAGGCCCTGGTGGAGCAGATGGTTTTGGAAACGCAAGTCGACAGTGGCACACTGACCTTTACTGGACAGACCAGCCAGTCGGCGACTATCGCTGCCGGAGTACTGAACAACACGAACTACCGGGTCGTGTATACGACACCGGATGGCACCGTCCTGACAACGGAGAGCAAGACTACGACCGGGTTTGATGCGGTGGCGGCTACCACTTACGGAAGCCCGACTGCTCCTTTGACCGTGACCTACGTGGTGTTGGTGTCCGCCCAACAGGCGAGTACAACAGGAGCTACCCTGACCTTCACGGACGCGGACGGGTTCTCCAAGGCGGTCGTCTTCGCTACTGCGATGGAGACGGACGCCTACCGGGTCATCTTGTCGGAGGGCGGGTTCTTCAAGGCCCGTGTGACCAGTCAGACGGAGCTAGGCTTCACCGTAGAGCTACCATTCACAGTGCCGACGGGGCTGTCCTACACCGTCGGGTACGACGTATTTGTGGGGTGATGAGATGACAGAGCACGAGTTGGTGCAGGCGTGGGGGCCGACCCTCAAGCAGGCCGTGGCCAAGAAGGACAGGAAGCCCGTCGAAGGACAGGGGATCCGTAGGAACTACTATGAGATGGGTGACGGGATCGAGGGCTTGAAGATGGCCATCAAGGATGACCCCAACACGAAGGGCGACCGAAAGCTGTTCCAGTTGGTGGGCGGGTGTGAAAAGGCATCGGACGCCCTCTACAAGCACCTCGAAGCAACCTACAACTGGGACTGAGGCTGAACGATGGCACAAGATCCCGTACTCGCTGACCAGCTACAGATCGAGCCCGGTGCCGCCGGGACCCGGTTGATCTACCGGGCAGCGGACGGGTCTATCGCTTTCAAGGATGCTCTCCTGACGGGCGGGGTTACCCTTTCCCAACTGGCAGGGCTCAGGTCCGTGGCCAACACCCTCGTGGTGGGGAAGAGCGGCGCAGGGGCGGCCTACACGACCGTCCAGGCTGCCCTGGACGCTATCCCCGCCTCGTGCAGCCTGACCAACCCCTACTTCGTGCTGATCATGCCGGGGATCTACGATGAGACCTTCAACATCGCCCGTGAGGCCGTGTTCCTGATGGGGATGGGGGCCACGTTGCGCTCCCTGGCGGAGTCCACCCCTGGCGGTGCCGGGGCGTACCACACGATGGTCATTCAGGAAGCCCTGGGAACGATCCCCCGGCTTGTCGTCCTACAGGACCTCACGATCACTAACGCCCACCCCAACTATGCGGGTGTGCGGATCGTAGGCGGTGCGGGCTCCAACGTGGGCTCCACGGGCATCTTCCTGGTGAACACCCAGGTGCAGGCCAACGGGCTGGGCAACTACAACATCTGGGCCGACTCGATGAACAACGTGTTCGTGCAGGGAGGCGGCCTTACGACGGTGGGCTTGGGTGGATCACGGTTCGAGAACTGCTCACGGGTTCTCCTCCAGACGCCCCGGCTGACCGGGCTGTTCCTGACCTACGACTCGACCGGGACGGTTCCCGCCAACGCTCCCGACGTCTACGAGGTGCAGGGCGGCGTGATCACGTCCGCTGTGGCCACCCCCCTCAACGTGAACCTGTCCGGCGGTGGCAGCTTTGTCGCCCGTGGGCTGATGCTGGACGGAGACACGTCCATACTCGGCGACCGTTCCGTAGACTTCGCCTCCTGCAACCTCGGGGATCTCACCCTTGGGGGGTCGGCGGCGGTCACCTTGATGAACAGCACACGGGGCACCCTGACCGCTGGCGGCACCGCAACGCTGGCCGAGTCCTGTCTGTTCGGGCTCGTCGCCTTCACGGCGACGGCCACGCAGGCGGTTCTGTTTGACGCCCCCATGCCGAACTCCACTTACAGGGTCAGCCTTGAGTTGGACGGCGCTCCTGCGAACGACGAGCAGGCGTTCATCACGGCCAAGTCGGCGGCGGGCTTCACGATCAACTTCACGTCGGTCCAAACTCTGGGCGTGGCGTGGGCAGCTTTGAGGATGTGACCATGAGCGAATGGGATGTGACAGACGTGCAATTCGGGAACCCCACCGTGGATGAGTTCCTGGGTGGCAAGGCCGCTGGGGTGACCCTGCGTGACCTGACGGAGAAGGGTCGGGCCAAGAGGGCCGAGGACCTCCCCAAGGAGGCCGGGATACGGGTCTCCTTCGTCTCGGACCTGGGGTCGCTTCTGACTTACGACGACGTTCCTGAGAAGGGCGTGGTAGGCACCATCGTCACCGTGAGGACGGCGATGGGGGACGCAACGCACCTGGATGGCCGGGTGTTTGTCCTGTGGGACGACGGCAAGCTCCGGGGCATTATGGCGGAGCACCTCCAGGTGGTCGCCTCGTCCAAGCAGGCTTCCAACGTGCGGATGCGTGTGGCGGACATGATGAGCATCTCAGACTTCTTCACAGCCGCCACTGGCCGTTCCGACGAACTCGTCCACAAGGCTACCAAGGACCTGTGGTCGTTAAAGCAGGACGGGGACGCCTTCGTGATCGAGCGCCTCTTCAACGAAGACGGCAACCCACTCAAGGTGTGAGGTAACGGATGAGCACAGGCGTAGACATCTTCAGGCAGTCGGTGGACCCCCGCAAATGGCAGGGTGTCAACAAGGCTCTCCAGAACGCAGGGGACGATCAGTCCATCAAGCTCCTGAGCGACATCATGCACCACTTCATCGGGAAGTTTGACATGAAGTCGGGCGAGGAGCAGGCGTGGAACCGGCTCATCGGGCTCGTGCTGAAGGGCGCAAGCTGGGACCCTTCCCTCATCCGTAACAACGTCTTCAAGGTGGCCAACTCCCTCGGGATGAGGCTGCCCAGCGGTATGTTCGCCTCCGACAAGGCCGCTCTCGTCGAGTCGTGGGGTCCAACCCTCAAGCAGGCCGGGAGTGTCACCATCCATGGGAAGCTGAACTACATGGCCTCCCTGGACATGCGGGTCATCGACGGTGGCTGGTACGAGCCGGATTACGCCCCGGAGATGTACGACGCCAACGTAGTGTTTTCCGCCAAGGTGGAAGTCCGGTACGGCATGGGCTTGTGGTCAACCCTCTACGAGGTGAAGAACATTCGTGGCCGGGTTTTCAGCGATCCCGGCGGTGGTTTCTACCTTCAGCCCAAGGGTGGCAAGTTCAGCCAAGACAAGGCAACCAGCGCTCTGGTCAGTACGATCCTCGGTGAGGCGGTGGCGGATAACCACAGCAAGCTCACGAAGAGGGGCAGTATTCGGGTAGGGGCATCCATGGCTCGCCACATCAAGGCGCTCCAGAAGCTGTTCCCCAAGTCGATGATCAAGGACAGCCGGGAGTTCGACGGGCGTTCGGGTGGTATCTGGACGGGGTTCGGCGAGGACGGCACGTCCAACTACTACCGGGCCGGGTATCCCAACGAGCACAAGCCCAAGCTGCAAGCCTACATGGACAAGCACGGTCTCTTCGGCGAGTGGTACGACGCCGGGACCCTGATGATCTACCCTGCGTAGGAGTCCATGGGCGCAACCGCACAGAGAGTAGCTGACCGCTACACAGTACGCATGGCCGCCAGGGAGGTGTGCTCAGAGCCCGCCTTTCGGACGAGGACGGCGTCACTGTACGACCTGACCCCCGACGTCATGGAGGCGTTCGGTACAGGCGAACCCCAGTCGAGGCCCGAACGGGTCGCCGTTTTCTAGCCTATGGGGAGCCTTAGTGAGGAGGCTCGAATGAGCATCGAGAAGCGAGTTACAGAGCGTCACCTGTCCCGCCGGGGTAAAACTGCCGGTGAGGTGCGCTTCATCAAGGACCGTGGTGGGGACCACCAGGAGTGGGGGTGGAATCCTCCAGGCTCCGGTGAGCGATCCATCGATCCTGACTATGAGTTCAACGCTAAGAACCTAGAACCCATCGCTCGTGTTCTGCGTTCAACCCTCATGGCGTTGGGCCACATCCAGTCGGCCCGCACCGTGTTTACGAAGATCAAGGGGCAGCGAATCAGCCCCGACGGTAACCTCGGTGGACGTGGGTACGTCATGCCCATCAAGGACATCCGCAAGCAACTCTCGAACTGTGACGAGGCCCTCTCATCCATCGCCGACACGCTCGACGACGAGATCAGCGCCGTTCACTGGCACCCGGATGTTGATGACTCCGGTGGCGACCCCCGTGCCCGTGAGGACGTGAAGCAGATCATGGACGACGTGGATGAGATCAAGCAGGACCCCGAAGAGTGGGCTGAGGGTGAAGAGGCCGAAATGGATGCAGGGGGGACGCCCAAGATGGCCTCGTTGGTTGGTAAGGTAGCAGCCGAGTACCTCCGAAGGAGGGATGAGGGATGAGCGACAAGAACAAGAAGCAAGGCGACTGGACGGAGCACCTGAGCGAGTCTCAGATGCCCGCCGACGCCTTGACCTTTACAGACGCCTCGAATTTCGGGATGGACGGCTTCCAGTTCGACACCCCCGAGAACGAGGGTGTCTTGGACGGAGCACGCCTGCCTGAGACGAAGGGCATGTCGGGACTTCCCGACGGCGTCATCATGGGAGTCCAAGAGGACGCCGTGGATTTCCGGGCACTGACAGAGTCAGATGACGGCTTTGACCTGGGCGGTATGCTGGACGAGTCCGACATCACGTCACAGGATCAGCGTAAGGCGGCCAGTCTGGCGGACCTGGACTGGTTGGACCCCACACAGCCCCAAGACCCCACCCGGCTGCCGAAGAACCTCGACCCCGAAGAGCCCCCGTTGAATTCCGTGCCCGAACTGGAAGAGGCATGGGGCGTTGACCGCCGTACCGACGGTGTCAGCCTGATCCCGAACAAGGACATGGAGGCCATCCGGTACGAGGAGTCCCTGGACGACGGGCAGCCGCACACGTCCCTGCCTGGGAACAAGAACGCCTCGGACGTCGCTCTGTCCGCCCTGCGGAAGGCGCACTTCCGAGTGCCCATGGACACCATCAAGAGAGACATTCTGGCCGCCCTGGGCCATGACGCTGTGGCTCTTCGCAAGGTTGTCGCCCGGATCGAGCAGGATTTCGGTCTCCTGGGCAACGTCTACGTGCGGGCCAGTGCCTTCCCCGGCCTCCGTAACGGCAAGTGGGTCAAGGACATCAAGCGCCGCTGCGCCAACGCCCGGTACGTGATCACCGACGACGAGACCGTGGCCACGAAGCTGGGCATGGAAGCGGTGGCAGATGTCCCGTGGAAGGCCGCCAGTCGCCACTACCTGCCCCGCCTCAAGGCTGCCGGGTACGTTGTGTCCGATTCCAGCAAGAAGGCGCTCAAGAGCGCTTTCCTGGCGGGTCCACAAGAGAAGGTCGTCGAGCATACCGAGAAGCCGCAGGCCGTCGTGATGGCCAAGGCCCCCGAGGTTGTCCACGACGGCACGCCCATCGTGTCCAGTGAGCACCAGGCCGCTGACCGTAAGCTCAAGTCCGCCCTCACCCGGATCGCCAAGTGGGTGAAGGCCGAGAAGATGTCACGGGACGACGCCAAGCGGCTGTTCCAGTACTCGCAGCAGCCCGGTATCCGCCCGGAGACCGTCCTGAAGGCCGCCACGGACATCCTGATGGCCTCCAACGAGGTTCCGGTGTATGGCGGCGAGGGTCTGGACAAGGCCACGAAGTCTGCCCGTCAGCAGGTATGGGCCACCCTGGCTGATCAGCAGTCCGAGGTAGAGGTTGGCCTGCTCAAGAAAGCCAAGGTGAAGCTCGCCAAGGCCGTGAAGGCAGGCAAGTTGACCGGCAAGGAGGCTCGTCGCCTCCTCAAGACCGCCAAGTCCGCCAAGGACCTGGGCAGCCGGATGGCCGCCGCTATCGGGGCCGCAGAGCAGATGCGGGAGTCCGAGTTCACGTTCGAAGAGGCCCCCGAGTACAAGGGCACGCCTCTGAAGGCCGCCCCCGTAGCGTCCGAGCACATCCCGGACGTGGATCCATGGACGAAGAAGGCCATGGACGCCGTGAAGGGCTCCGGTCACAAGGCGGGTGAGGTCCTGGGCCTCGTCCGGTGGGCACGGATGCAGATGAGCGAGGGCAAGGCCGGGGAGAACCTGGACCTCTTGATGCGGGCACGGTTCTCCAGCGGCTTGCTGGACCTGGCGTCCGACATGCTCGACGACGTCCGTGTGGCACACGAGGGACTCTCCGGGTTCCTGTATGTAGACGGTGCAGCCTACGCAAGCACACAGGGCCTTACTGGCTGCGAGAAGGGCGGCCTGAAGCATAGGGCGAACCAACTCAAGACCATCCTGGCCATGGAGCGCTGCGGGGCCTGCGTCCGTAAGAACGCTGATGGCGTCTGTTCCCTATACAACAAGCGCCTCGTCGACGCCGCACCGACACCGGACCCTGAGAGCTACCGTGATGAGACCATCCGTCTGGCAAACGCCCCGGACAACGAGGTCACGGCTGCCCTGTTCAGCCCCTCTGAGTTCGACCTGCGGTCAGCGGACGAGGTCGAACTGGACCCGGACATCCCGGCGGAGACCATCTCTGATGTTCTGTTCGGTGGCTTGGAACTGTGAGGTGACCCATGCGTAGAAGCTACGGCGGAGACAACTTCACGATGCTGGTGGGCCACAAGGATGGCCCGTCAGACCCCTCCCGGAACGGAGGGGGCGCTCCGGCCTTGATCCGAAACACGATCAGCCTTGCTACCATCCGTACCCAAGGTGGTAAGTTCCAGAATGGGGCGATGGTAGATGCCTCCCCGCTGGCCCCTCCGGTAGCGGGTTCCTCTGGGACGTTCACCGTCAACGACAATGACTTCACGACGGGACCTGCCGTCCTTGTCCTCGGGTCGTACAAGCTGACCAGCTACGTGGACTACACGCCGGGTGGTGGCGTTGCCGCAACCGCAACAGCCATCGCCGCAGCGATCTCCCGCCTGACAGGCATGAGTGCTACCGCCAATGTGGCCGTCGTGGCTGTAGTGTGGGAGGGCGGCCCCAACGACGAAGTCGAGTTCCGAGCGCAGCACTACGGGTCGAAGACCAACTTCAACACGTTCACGCCCAACATCCTCCCTGGATTCATGGGCTCCGGGTTCCCCGTTGTGGGTGCCCCCGTGCTTGCGCTCTAAGGAGCGATCATGGCTAACCGAGGCAAAGACAAAAACCGGGTCGACGCCCTGCTAGGCAAGCTCCCCACGGGAGCAAAGCGGGTCAAGGTCATCGATGAGACCGGCAAGCAGCGCTACCGGGACGTCGGTGATCTGGCAGTAGGCGACGAGATCCAGATCAACTCCAAGGGCATTCCCATCGTAATGATGGGCAAGCCGGGGCGTAAGCGGTCGGTGGAACTGAGACCCGCCAACGAGACCGTCGCCGCTATCATCCAGGAGAAGGAAGGTGTGATCGACACCGACCCCATCCTGACGAAGGCGAAGTCGGACCCCGAATCCCCGGACGTGTTGCAAGAGATCATCAATGCTCTCGGCGAGGAACAGGCGAGCATCCTGTTTGAGCGTATCCAGGCCGAGCGCCGGGGTGAAGAGACCAGTCAGCTTTCCGGTCGCCGGGTCGCTGCCCTCAAGACGATGGGTGACGTGTGGCTCAAGCGGAAGGAACAGTTGGTCACCCGTGGGGTGGACCTTGAGTCCCCCGGGTTCAAGACGGTGTTTGAGTTCATCATGGTGACTTTTCAGGAAGCCATGGCGGGTTCCAACGTGCGTTCAGAGATCATCGAGTCTGTTTTCGCTAAGGTTTCCCGTGAGGTAGACTCAGATCAGTGGGCTGCCGAAGCGAAGCGTAGGATGAAGTCGGTCGTGTAATGGAGGCTAAATGGGCACCGGACTGGGACAGATCGCCATCCGGGCCGGGGGCGTGCAAGCATCAAGTCAGGCTCGAGCCACAGCCATCGACTTTGCCGAGTCCCCGGACTGGGGACTAGGACTCAAACTCTTTCCAGTACAGCGAGTCATCCTCAAGGCACACTACGGCCTTGAACTGGATGACACGAAGAAGTTCAAGGTAGCGAAGGACTGGACGCTTCAGGATCACTGGGACTTCACGGAGAGGGAGTACCTGGAGTTCCTGTTCAATGAGGGTCGGTGCAATATCAAGGAGGTTGACCACGAGCGTCGTCAGCTTTGCCTCCCGATTGGCCGACGTTCCGGCAAGACCTTCCTGGCCGCTGGCATCAGCGCCTACGAGACCTACAAGCTCCTCCTGTTGCACAACCCACAAGCGTACTACGGCATCCCGAACGGTAAGGAGATCGGCATCGTTGCGGTCGCCACCGGCCAAGACCAGGCCGGGATTCTGTACCGGGACGTGTCATCGTACTTCAAGCAGTGCGGGTTCTTCATGCCCTACACGGCGAACAACACGGGCACCTACGCCCGGTTCCAGACGCCTGCGGACATCAACCTGGCAGGCCCCTACAAGGACAACCCCAAGACCGCACAGGCTACCATCAAGGTGAGTTTTTCGTCCTGCATCGCCAAGGGCCTTCGTGGTCCCGGTAACATGATCATCATCATGGACGAGTTCGCCCACTTCACGGATGGCAGCCAGCAGTCCTCGGCGCAGCGAGTCTACGACGCCATCACACCCTCGACCGCCACGTTCTCCCCGAAGGATGACTACAACCAGCCCATCGGAGACGTGGAAGGCCGAATCATCACGATCTCATCCCCGTTGGGGAAGCAGGGCCACTTCTACCGGCTGTTTGAGGGCGGCATGGCGGGCCACAAGGGCCGCCTGTGCATCAACGCCCCGACGTGGGAGGTGAACCCCACGATCCCGGCCTCCTACTTCGAGGAGAAGTACAAGGAAGACCCCAACGCCTTCATGACGGAGTTCGGGGCTGAGTTCTCCGACCGGACGAAGGGCTGGATCGACCGCCCGCAGGACCTGGACGCTTGCATCGTTGAAACCCACAGGCCCACCGTGCAGGCCCCGGCCCGCCTTCCCCACTTCATCGGGATTGACGTTGGCCTCGTGAACGACGGCAGCGCCGTGGCCATCGGCCACCTGGAGAACAGGGACGGCAACCGGGTCGTCGTACTGGACCACATGGAAGTCATGCAGGCGGGCGTCGGCAAGTACTCCCACTCGGAGCGTTTGGAGTTCGATGACGTCGTGGACTGGATCTACGACCTGTCCCGCAAGTTCTACCTGGCCCACGGGGTGTTCGATCAGCACGTTGGGATCCCCTTTGAGCAGGCCCTGGCCAAGAGGGGGCTCAGGCAACTGGTGTCCGAGCACATGACGGACACCAAGAACAGTGAGATCTTCGGCAACTTCCGGGACATGATGTGGGACAGGCGGCTCGTCCTGTTCGACTACCCCAAGGAGGACGGCGAGGACCACTGTGCCTACATCAAGGAACTGTTGGAACTCCAGGCCGAGATGAAGTCCAAGTTCGTGACGAAGGTCTTTGCCCCACAGGTGAAGGGCAAGCACGACGACATGAGTGACGCCCTGGTGCGGATGGTCTGGTTGGCCAGCCAGCACCTCACCAAGCCCAAGTACATTACGAATGCTGGTGGCCCCAACTCCGGGATCAGCCCTGGGATGCGACAGGCCAACCAGGCACGCAAGATGTTGGGGGCTCGTCGGATGGGAACTAGCCCGGATCGTCAAAGCTCCCGGTCACGTCCGGGCCACACACGGGGGAGGTACTGATGGCCTCCTTGAATCCAACGGTGCCCGTCAAGGCCAGTCACCGATTCCTTAGAAAGCTCCTCTCGATCACTCTCTCGGGTAAGGTGGAACAGGTGCCTTCCGAATTGGACAAGGTGTCGAGAGTGTTCCGAGAGGCTGGCGGTCGTTGGGAGGGTATCTTCAAGGGCAGCCCCCGGGACATCGCCCTCATGAAACAGGTGGTGAAGGTGGCTTACGAAGAGGGCCATCTGACACGCAAGGAGAAGTGGGACGCTAGTGGGTAGGCTCAGAGCAAGGCTAGCCAAGCACGAGGCCGATAAGGACCTCCAGACGCACGTCGGGGAAGCGATGCGTGTGCTAGGAAAGGCTCTGGACAGCGCACAGCGGGCTAAAACGAACACTCAGAGGATCGCCCGGGTAGACCGATCTGCCCTGGACGGTCTTGCCATGAAGCGGTCTGAGGAAGCTGCGGCGAAAATTCGCCAAGCTCGACGCCTCCTTGAATCCATCGGTTTCCTGTACCCCAACGTAGACAGCATGGACCCCGATCTCCTCCCCGAGTCGTTGCAGGAGGAGCGTTCCCGTGAGCGCCTAGCGGCGATTCAGGAGGAACGTGAGGCCCGCCGACATCGGCAGGAATAGGTGACACATGGCTCGTGGTAACAAGAAAGAGGACACCCTCAAGGTAGCTGAGATGCTACCCCCGAGGGGTCAGGTAAAGGTGGGCAAGCCTGGGAAGATCATCACGTCCGCTCTGCGATCCAAGATGGCCTTCCCGATGTCCGGGATGACGACGACGGGTTCCGGCGGCAACTTCTACAGCCCCGAGCTTTCGACTGACTTTCTGGAACTGCCGCAGACCGTAGATGAGCAGCGGAATTACTACCGTTTCTTCTACAAGTACGAGCCCTTCGTTGCACAGGCCATCGACCAGCACACGGAACTCCCGCTCTCCAAGATTCGCATCGCCATGCCCGCAGGGGCACGGAACCGGGAACTGGCGAAGAAGGCGACACGCTGGATTGAGCGGTGGGCTAAGACCAGCAAGCTCCTCCGCAAGCTGATCAGCATCACCCACGAGTACCACCTCATCGGCGAGTCCATTGTGTTCTGTGAGGACACAAGCCCGGAGATGCCGAGGGAGATCTGGGAAACCCCGCTCCGTGAGGTTGCGGTAGACGGTACGCTCAAGGAGACATGGACCAAGCGGGACGAAAAGGACTCCTCTGAGAGGGCCCTGGAGTGGCTGAACAAGCATTACAAGGGCTGGACGGCCATCCGCACGCTGCCGCCTGAGCAGATCCAGATCGAGAGCTTTCCCTTCACGGACAAGCAACTGATCGAACTGGTCCCGGACTCCAAGACGAAGGCCATCATTCAGAAGGCCCAGCAGGGAGATCCACGGGCCGCTGAGATCGCCGAGTCCATGCCCAACGATGTGGTGCAGGCCATCCTTGACGGGCGCAACGTGCCCCTGAACACGGATCCGCAAGCGGGATCCTTCGTGTTCGTCATGGCCCGCAAGAAGTGTGACTACGAAGAGCGAGGCCAGTCCATCCTCCAGCGGTGCATGCGGACGCTGGTGTTCCGTGACAAGGTGCGCCAGTCCCTGACCAGCATCGCTTCCCGGCACATGACGCCGTACCGGCTGATCTACGCCGAGGATATGGACGACGAGCAGACGGACGCCCTGCGTGAGCAGGTTGACCTTTGCCTGCAAGACCCGGACTACAGCATCATCACGAACTTCCAGGTCAACTGGGAGGAGATGGGGGCCGACCAGCGGCTGCCCGACTGGTCCTGGGTCTGGGACTTCACAGACCGTCAGTTGTACGCCGGTCTTGGGGTCACTGAGAGCCTCCTGTCCGGTGAGTCCTCGTACAGCGGGGACCGGATCAACCTGGAGGTGATCAACACCCGCTACATGCTGTACCGGGAACTGATCCAGGAGATGGTCGAGGATTACATCTTCAAGCCGATGTGCGAGCGCATGGGCTTTATGGAGAAGGACGAGGACGGTAACCTCGTCCCCCTCGTACCTCGGATCTCATTCACCCGTCTGGCACTCAGGGACAACAGCGACACGTTCGATGCCTTGTTCAACCTGTACCAGAAGGGCAGCGTCGACATCGACGTGATCCTGGACCTCCTGAACATCGATCCCGAAACGACCAAGGAGAAGCTGGAGCGTGACCTGTTCACGATCAACGACTCCACGTTCAACGAGGCCCTCCGTGGGATCTACACTCGGACCGGCGACATGCTGGCTGAGAACTCCGACGCCGCTGAGAAGATCGCCGCCAACCTGGGGCTGGCTTTCGAGCGGCCCAAGGGCGAGGATGAAGGTCGGTTCTAGCCCTATTGAGCCAACCACCATGAGGAAAGGTGCCTCATGGACGCACGCATGACTCTACGAACGGCAGACGCCAAAGACGGCAAGAAGACAGGTGACCGACAGAGCGTGGGTCTCTTCATCCCGCTCCCCGAACACCTGGCCGAGTTGTTTCCCAGCCTTGGGGACGAGGACAAGTCCGACGCTCACATCACGTTTCTGTACGTGGGTGAGGTGACGGAGGCCCGGGAAAACGTTTTCCTGGAGGCTCTACGCAGCGTTTCCAGTCATCTCGGACCTATCCGGGCTCACATGGAGCCCATGGACTACTTCGTTCACCCTGCCAAGGATCGCCGGGTAGCCATCGTGCCGTGGCGGTTCAGCCGGGACCTCTCAGATCTCCGCTGGAGGATGCGGGATGCCCTCCAAGCTGCGGGATTCGTTGTAGATGATAGCTTCCCCCTGCTCTACAACCCCCACACGACCCTGGAGTATGTGGACGGTTTGGAAGGGGTGTACGAGGGCTCCGTCCCGTCCGGCGACTTTGTGTTCGACGAGATCGAGGTGTGGGGTTTGCCTCAAGTACATGCTGTTCCGTTGGGCAACGTAACGGAGAAAAGCGCATCCCGAGTGGTGGACGCTATGACGAACAGGGCCTCAGTGGCCTTGATGAAGTTCCTCTCCGGTGTGGCTACACGCCTGGGAGTAGGTAGGCACGTCTACGTCGTGGGCGGGGCTGTCCGCAACTTCATTATTAACCAGCCGATCAAGGACATCGACGTCGTGATCGACTCGGTGGCGCTCAAGGGCAAGAACTCTGAGTGGTTCGCACAAGAGGTACGGAAGGCCATCCCGGTCAAGACCAACCTCATCACGGACAACTACGGGGTCGCCAAGGTCAAGGCCCTGGAGGATTGGATCGTTGACGGGCACAACCTGAAGGGCGAGGAGATCGAGATCGCCAACGCCCGTACAGAGTCCTACGGCGGCCAAGCGGGTAAGGGCTACAAGCCTCACCTGGTAGAGCCCTCTACCATCGACGAGGACGTGTACCGCCGAGAATTTACTTTCAATTGCATGGCGGGAGACACCCTCATCCCTACGGAAAAGGGCATCCTCCGCATCGACGAGATTGCTTCCCGAGAGGGGGGGGCCCATCAAGACATCCATCTTACGGTTGCAGGGCAGGAGGGCCCTGCGGTAGCCGTGGGGTGGCAGTACAGCGGGTTTGCCCCCACTTTGCGGGTGACTACCGAGTGGGATCATTCTTTTTCTTGCACACACCACCACCCGGTCATGGTCCTTCGGGGGCACGATCATGAGTGGGTGCAGGCGAATCAGCTTGAAGAGGGCGACTTGCTTTGTGCGCCTGTGCGGCAGATCACGAGGCGGGAACCCCTGGCCCTTGGTTTACTTGACCCGGTGCAGCCCAAGCGAGGTAAGCTCAAGGAGGTCCGTAAGCCCCAGGTGATGACGCCTGAGTTGGCCTTCATGATCGGGTGCGTTGTGGCTGAAGGGTCGAATACCCACAAGCGGGTGGCGTTCAGTAACTCCGACGAGGCTCTCATCTCCAGGTATGCCGAGTGTTTCAACGCCACCTTCGGGTTCCAGCCCTCTCGAAACAAAGTGGTCGAGAAGGGATCCGTTCGTGTCTTGCGGGGGGTGGAGTTCGTCGCCAACGCAGATGGGTACGACATTTACGCCGACAGTAAAGCCGTGGTGGGATGGTTGGATGCTCTGGGGCTGTACTGTGGGGGGAGCAAAGACGGTAAGTCTGCTTCCCACCACAAGGTCGTCCCTTGGTCCATCTTGCAAGCTGATGAGCGGAGCCAGTGGGCGTTCCTTGCGGCCTACCTGGAGGGTGACGGGTCCATTCGCCCGGACACGGGCAGGATCACCTTCTGTTCCGCATCCCCCAGCATTCGTCAGCAGTTGCAGGTGCTTCTCGGTGCCCATGGCATCTTGAGCAAGGTGAAAGACAGGTTTGTCTATATCAACGCCGTGGATTCAGCTCTCCTGTGGGAGAAAGTCCAGCCGTGGATGGTGTCCAAGGGGTTCGATTATACACAGAGGGACACCAAGGCTCGCAACCGTTATGGCATCCCCAAGGAGCATTTACAGGGTGTACTGAAGGGGTGCAGGGTGCGGGTAGGGAACAACCAAGGCCCTTCAACGTATCATACGGATGATGGTGGCGAAACGGTTCAGAGTGGTTTATTGGAGAAACTTCGTCGCCCAAAGCGGCTTCTTCATGACGCCTATGCTAGAGGTGATTTCGATGAGCTTATGGCGGGTCTCAAGGCAATCAGCCCAGATGAGTGCGCCAAACTTCATCGGTTGTTCAGCCTTGGCTACCAATATGTAGAGGTCACGTCTGTCGAGGATGCCGGTAAGCAGGACGTGTTCGACATTTCGATGGGTGAGGGGGTTGAGCCTGTCTTTGTGGCAAACGGGGTCGTGGTTCACAACACGTTGCTCTGGCGGCTGATGGACCTCGCCAAGGGCCCGGACAAGGCCGAGATCGTCGACCTGACGGGCTGTGGTTTGAAGGACCTGAAGGACGGGGTGGCAAAGTGCCCCCGTGATCCCGACATCGTGTTCTCGGACGACCCCAGCCGTATGGTCCGGGCGATCAAGTTCCTGCTCAAGTACGGGCTGAAGCTGTCCCCGGACGTCGTGAAGTCGATCCAGAAGAACAAGCACAAGCTCAAGAACATCCCGGCGGCCCACCTGTCCAACATGATCATCGGCGTGTTCTACGAGGGCGGCATCGGCAAGAAGGCCCTCCTGGAGATGAAGAAGCTGGGCCTCCTCGACGTGGTCAAGGAGATCGCACAGACGGACAAGGGGTTCCGATCAGCCCTGGGCCGTTGGGCCGACCGCAAGGCAGACCTCGGGTTCGTGTTCGATCTGATGGACCTGGGGATGCCGTCCGGTAAACGGCTGGGTAAGTTCTCAGACGGGGAACGCAAGCGCATCCGGGACATTACCGTGCTGATGGACCCCAAGGAGTCCGCCCGTTTCGTTGATGTGCTCTCGCAACATGGCAAGGTCATCGATACCCGAGCGCTCATCGCTGAGTTCGGGCTCAAGGGTGCCGACGTCAAGCGCATCGGGGACGCCGCCAAGGACGCCATCCTGTACAACCCGGTGCTCGCTGCCAACGGGCGAAAGCTGGAGGAAGCTGTCCGACAGCGGTTGGGCGGTAGGCGGGCGTCCTTCTACGACGTGCTGGCCGAGCGCCAGCAGGCCCGCACGGCCAAGACCTTCGAGATGAACATCGGAGACCCCGTCCTGTACGGCAAGTACAAGAACAAGAAGGGGATCATCCGTGAGTTCAAGATGGACGAGAAGGGCAAGGACCCCGTCATCGTAGTAGAGCCGGATCCCAAGGGCCGCAAGGACGACAAGGAACTCAAGCTGTTCAAGGTCCGGTACGACGAGGCAAGGAAGGACAAGGACGCGGCCCGTACAGCGTCCTACGTGTCCCTCACGCTCAATGACCAGCATGGACGGCCCATCGGCACCTACAACGTCCCCGAAGCGTCCCTGCCCCTGTTGCTGGACGGACAGGACGTACAGATCGACACGGTGACCGCCTCTGAGTCACAGCCCGAGAAATGGCTCGATGCGGAACCGCCCCACCCTCACCAGCCCAGACAGGACCCCATCGAGAAGGATGAGCGCAAGGGACCCCGCCAATGGGGACCCCGACGCCACCCCCACCCTGACGGTGTCCTAGACGAACATGCAATCCAGGCTCGTGTGAAGGTTCCTCATGGTCAGTGGATTCAGGGGCTGCCGAAAGACCTAGACCTAGATCAGCGTCAGGAAGTGTGGAGCTTGTACCACACCTCGTATGGAGCCATTGGTAAGCACATCCAAAGTGTTGCGGCTATGGCCGCTAAGTACAAGGTCTATTGGCTGCAGGACGTGGACGGAGATTCTACCATAGATGCGTTCCTTGCCTACAAGAGCACCAGCTATGGGGACAAGATTGGGCTGCTAGGGTCGGACGGGTCTTCCGCAGCGAAGAGGTCTCTTATCACCCAGGCGTTCAAGTTGCTGCGGACTTCCGGTTGGTACGCTGAACTTTCGGGGAAGCCTGCTGAGATGGCAGCTAAGTCTGGGGTTCCGATGTTACGGGACCAAGCACAGGTAGAGAAGGTTGTGCCTGGTTCCACTTGGCTTGGGGATGGGTGGTACACGAGACAGATCGGTTCCTTGGGCAGTAAGAAGAAGGCCCTTTTCGGGAAACCCCGTATCGGTTCTGTCGCCGCTCGTGTAGCTGCCCGTTACCAGCAGAAGAAAGAGGTGCCGAAGGCCGACGGCAAGGGGACCACGACCGTCTACGAGTACAGTGAGGGGCAGGTAGCCCACCGGAACCGTGAGAAGGCCAAGCGGGTGGAGAAACTCCGCCAGAATCTCGGCACGCTCCAGGGGCAGATCAAGAAGGATCTGAAGTCCAAGGACGACAAGACCCGGATGACCGCCCTCGTCGTGGGCCTCATCAATGACACCTACGAACGGGTGGGCAACGAGGGGTCGGCCAAGGACGGGCACTTTGGGGTTACGGGCTGGCAGGCCAAGCACGTCACGGTCAGTGGTGGCAAGGCCACTTTCAAGTACGTCGGCAAGTCCGGGGTCACACAGACCAAGACGACCAAGGACGGCGACCTGGTTCGGGTGCTCAAGGAAGCCCTCAAGGGCAAGAGCGGCACGGACGCAGTGTTTGATGTCGGTTCGTCCGACGTCAACGAGTACCTCAAGACGTTCGACATCACGGCCAAGGACATCAGAGGGTTGCACGCCAACCGGGAGATGCAGGAACGCCTGAAGGCCGTCCGTTCCAAGGGCGGCAAGCTCCCGTCGGACGAGAAAGAGCGCACCAAGAAGCTGAAGGACGAGTTCCAGAAGGCCCTGGAGGGGGCATCAGAGGCCGTCGGCCACGAGTCGGCCACGCTCAAGAGTCAGTACCTGGTTCCCGGCCTGGAGGACGACTTCCTCAAGGACGGCACGGTTAGCACCAAGCTGACCAAGAAGGCGATGTCACAACCAGGTCAGCTTGGTCACCTCAGTGTGACCAAGCTCCGAAGAGAACCTCGCATAGCCTCCGACGCAGATGTGTACGCCCTGTGGAAGCTCCTGGACGACATCGACACCGCAGGGGACATGTGCAAGGGCGACCACGATTGTTACGAGCGGGTCGTAGGACGGGCTCAGGCGAAGCGGTGGGATGTCGTAGACGAACCCCGTGTGGACGAACTGTATGACCGATTCCACGGGCAGCCCCTGGATCCTGAGCGTCCCTGGGAGACGTGTCCCGTGTGCGGCGAGAAGTTCCAGACGACGTGCCGGTGTCATCTAGGGGACAAGACGTGCCCGAACGGTCACAAGTGGCTGTGGTGCGAGGAGCACGAGCGGGCAGTGGTTATCCCGGAGGGTGTGAACACCCACGACATGGGGCTGCCCCGTGAAGGTTGCCGTTGCCAGTTGCTGGACCCAGAGTACGTGGCCAAGATGGCCGATGAGCATGAGCGGTTGAAGGCATTGTACCCGATCCCTAAGCAGGCCAGTAAGAATCCAGGATCGGAAGATTCTTTCCGAATGGCTGCAACCCCCTTGGTGACGGTCCAGTACCTTCAAAAGCTGATCAGCGCAGTCACGTCTGACCCGGCAGGCTGGGGTGACAGCAGCCCTGCGGCCCGTATCCTTGATCGCAAACTCCGTGGCCTCAAGAATGAGTTCTCGGGGCTGAAGCCTTTCCCTGTTTCCGACCTGTGGCTCATTCTGAAGGATGGGGGGATCGATGCGGATGAGATGCACACCTTGAAAGGTGTAACCGTCCCGAGGCCCCCACGGGCACCCAAGCAAGTGACTTTCTATGACGCAATCACGCAGTTCGAGAGGGTGACCGGTAAAAGCTGGCAGCTCCGAGGCATCAGCTTAGAGGACGACCAGTACGCCCAGGAGGTCATTCGGTGGACAAGGGCTGTGAAGAGCCTGGACAAGCTCCCTTTGGTCAAGAAATTGTGGGACTCCGAGGTCCAGAAGGTTCGTTTCGGCACAGTACAGGGGACCGAGGATGCCTCTTGGGAGCACAAGCTCTTGGCACTTTCTGTCAAGGGGATCGGGCGCATGTCCATCCCATCCCTTCGGTACACCCTAATTCATGAGCTAGGTCATGCTTTGGACGCCAAGACCGGGGGTTGGAGGGATTCGGATGCCCTTTGGGGCTACCCGCCTTACGTGTCCGCTTACGCAGCCAAGAACGGGAATGAGGACTTGGCTGAGTCCTTTGCCTCCTATGTGACAGAGCCCCGCAAGTTGAGGCAGGTTAGCCCGGAGAAGTACGCCGACATCGCCAGGAGGCTCGGTCGAAAGACCTCCCACAAGACAGCATCCAAGACCCCCTCCACCAATGCCATTAAGCTCATCCAGGTGATGGCCAAGGGTGCGGGTCATTTCGGGATCACCCGAGCAGGGGCTGACTCCTTTGGGGACACCCTGGAGAAATTCGATAAGGTCATGGCTTCTGGGGGCCGCACAGCCACGAAGACGCACGCAGAGAAAGAGGACGCAGAGGCCGAGCGCCTGGTGCGCCCTAAGCCCAAGCTGAAGCCGCCCCGTAAGGATCTCCGTCGTGAGCGGATGGACACAGGGGACTCTGACACGGACAGCGACGGCAAGGCGGACAAGGACAAGGACCTCTCCCTCAATTACAAGAGGGTCGCCGCCCGCTACCTCATGAAGGTCGCAGGCAAGGTGCCCAAGGACCAGAAGCCCAAGAAGCCTGGTGACTACTGGCAGACCAAGGCCGGGTGGGGCGTGTTCCCTCCTGATGCCAAGGTGCCGACCAGTGCTCCTGATGAGGCGACCGCAAAGCGGTTGTCGGAGCCCAAGGGCGGGGCCTCTGCGGAAGATGACGGCAAGAAAGTGTCCCCCGAGGATGCCAAGGCCAAGGAGAAGGCCAAGCGGTCTGAAGCCCGTAAGAAGGACAAGACGGACGTCGACAACCTCACGAAATTCGTCGCCGACAGCGACCCCGCTGTAGTGAAGGCTCTGGGATCCTTGAAGGGGGCCACACGACAGAAGTTCATGGAGGACTACCGGAGCGAGATGGAGGTGGCGAAGAAGGAGATCCTTGACGATGACGGGGTGATGGATCCCGACATGGTCAAGGGGATGACTGAAGCCTTCCAGATGCTCCGGGGGAAGTCCCCCATGTCGGAGGGCACAAAGGACCTGGCCCGATCCCTGGCGTTGGCGAAGGCTGCCGTCAGCATCGTAGCGAACCCCTCGATGCTGGGCGGGAAGCGCCTTACGAACACGGAGAAGGATTCACAGGAACTCCGAGCGAGGGCGGAGCAGGCCGCTAACCACTACGCCTCGCTCAGTCCTGAGTTGCGGGTAGAGGCCGCCAAACAGGCCCTCGCAAAGCTCGACCGTATCCCTGAAGGTCGCCCTATGCGGGCTGAGTTGGACTCCATCGTGGACGGGCTGGCTCTGGCAGCCGGGGCCAACGGGGAGTCCCTCATTGTGGACGGCAAGCAGCTACGTCCCGACATGGCCCCTGAGTTCCAGGCCCTGGCTAAGGGCATGCTTGAACAGAAGACCGCAGGGCCGCTCCTGGGAACCCTTCGTGAGTACCATTCCCCCGAGTCCCGTGAAGTGATCCGTGACTCCATGAAGAGCATGAAGAACGAGGACATGTACAAGGTAGCCGGTGGCCAAGAGGGCCCCTACGGGGCCATCATCAAGGCCATGGAGGGCGGCGACCTATCCCCGGAGAAGATGGCCCTTGCCCGCTCGTGGCTGGAAGGCATGACAGTCGACAACATGACAGTGGGCGAGTCGGTGCTGTCATCTGCGGCAGAGGCCGCCGGAGGTGGGGACCCTGAGAAGGTAGACAAGATCATGAAGGCGGCCCGGGCGAAGGTCCGTAAGGACCCCAAGGTCAAGAGCGCCATCGATAAGTTGCTGGCCTGTCTGACGGAGGCAGACAATGGAGAGGCGGAGGATCGATGCCGTGACGAGTACCCCATCTGCAAAATAACTCAACTTGCTGCCACGGTGAACGCGGCCGAAGAAGCTGCGGGCAAGAAACTCGACGCAGGAGACCCCATCCTCGCACAGCTTCGGGCTGTCATCGAGACGGGTAACTTGGCCGAGTTGGAGCAAACGTGGGTTAGAGAGGGGGGTTAGGAGTGAAAGTTTGGGGCCGCCTGCCAAACTTTCCTCAATCTTTTACCTATAAAGGGGACGTATTAGCGAGGGCCGGAGTGCCCACGAGCGTCCTCAGGGAATCAACGAGGAGGAATATTCCATGGGAACTATGACAAAGAAGGGGGCACAGGCCGTCACGGGCGATCTTGACAGGATCGCCTCCCTGTTCCAGCAGGACTGGGAGACGTTGGGTGTCCCGCAGCACATCGCGAACGACTTCGCACTGCGTTGCGACAAGCTCGCCGACTACGTCGAAGCTCGTTCGGGCATCAAGCGGGAAGCCCTGACGGAGTACGACCCCGTCAAGGAGCCTGGGTTCAACCCCGAGGAGATCGGCGAAGGCAAGGCCGGTCCCATGGAGGACGAGCCGGACGAGCCCTTCATGAAGGGCGAGTTCAGCCAGCAGGAGAACCGGGAGCTTCGTGAACTGGAGCAGTCTGGCAACCTGCCCGCCGTCCAGACCGCGCCCGCAGCGCCCCGTCCCGGTGTCCAGGCAGCCATGGTCGAACTGGCCAAGGCCGCCAAGGGTGTCGAGAATCCTGCCGTAGAGAAGGCCGTTCGTCTGGCCCTCACCGTCGTCGAAGCCGCCAAGGCCGAAGAGGACGAGGACGAGGACAAGGGCGAAGACAAGAAGGCCAGCGACCACGGGTACAAGCTGGACGCCTGATCTCAACCTGGAGGGCACATGCCTAACGTCAACTACCAGCAACGGGCCACCGAGTTCAACGTCGGTGATAAGGTGTATCCCCTTTGGGGGGAGAACACTGATATCAACGGACGTGTGCTCGCGGTGTTCCCCGCCATCGGGATGGTTGATGTGGAGTGGCCCCACGGTTCAGAGCGGTATCCCGTCGAGGAACTCCAGCTTTTGACCCCGGAAGAACTACACAACCCGCCCCAAGTCGGACACGACAGCGTGCCCGGTGGTACGGGGACGGTGAGCGTACCCGGTGGTCCTAAGCCGCAGGAGAGGGCTGCGGGCGACCGCAGCGGAATGACCGTCGAAGATCTTGAAGCCGACTACAGCAGTTGGGTGAACGGACCTGCTGACACCCACGACCTGGTCGTGGAGTCCGCCAAGGGTCCTGACCGCGTGGCTCACGCCTTCGTAAAGAAGGCGCTCTACTGGGCCAGCAGTGACCGACAGTACAAGGCGACGAAAGCAGAGGCCGGTGGCCTCGGGTATACGTGCCCGAAGTGCAAGGATGCCACCTTGATGAAGGCGACCTACAAGCGCCGGAACGGCCAAAGCGACCGTCTCCTTGGTTGTCCCATCTGTTTGTTCCTCATCAAGCGTGAGGACATCATCGGCGACCCCAGCTACCTCCAGTATGACCCGAGCGCCGAGAAGCAGCCCTTCCACCGCATCCGCCTGACGGCGGGAGGGGGTGTGTAGTGGCGTTTATGCGGACAGGCAGCGCCACGGTAGTGCGTCCGGGGGTCTCCAAGACCCAGTGGGCGAACATCCGCACGGCGGGCAGAGGTGTACGGGTAGCTAGCGGGGACATCGACGGCAACCTCGTCGAGAGGGCAACTGGGCTACTCCAGCGACCGTTCAGCCCCAAGGACTACCTTCTGACGCACGCCACCATCATCGCATCGGTGGATGTTGTGACGCCGACCGGGGCCAAGACTGGCTCCATCATGCTCGATGGTCGGCGGGTGAACCGACGGTTTGCGGACTTCCGCATCTCGAACGGCACTCAGAAGTACATCAACAACAACAAGGACGCCTGGTCGAGGGCTGTTCTGGCGAAGGCGTACCATACCTTCGTCGGAGGGCATAACTTCGTCGAGCACGTCCAGATCGAAGACTTGAGCAAGGGTCGCATCATCGATGCTGTGGCCCGTGACATCGGCGACTCCCTGTACGTCGACATCCTGATCGCTACCGACCGGAAGCACACGGACCTCATCCGGGCCATCGAGGCCGGTGAGATGTCCACTCTGTCCATGGGTTGCACCGTGGACGGGACGATCTGCACCAAGTGTGGGCACTGGGCGGCAGACGAGACCGAGATGTGCAACTGCATCAAGTACATGAAGGGGAACACCTTCTACGATGAGCAGGGGCAGGCGCACATCATCGCCGAGCTTTGCGGACACGAGAGCATCGACCCGACGGCAGGCGTCCACTTCATCGAGGGTTCCTGGGTTGGCACACCAGCCTTCACCGGAGCCGTGTTGAGGAACATTCTGGACGCTACCCCTGCACAGGCCGCCAAGGCTGCCGCCATCCTGGACACGCCTCCCCCCGAATGGGGCGCTGACCAGATGATGAAGGCCGCCTCTCAGGACGCCCGCACTACGGCGCAGGCAACCCGCACATCGACCGTACTCGCCTACGAGTTCGCACCCGCCGTTGTCGGCGAGGTCGTGGAACCGGGCCGCCACCAGCGGATCGCTTCCAATGACCCCTTCCTGGCCGGTTGGATGGACGAAGACGAGGGTGGGGGCGAAGGCGGCGGCGAAGAGGACAGTGGCGGGGACGCAAAGGCTCCCGCCAATCCGATGGACGACACCCTGAAGGACCTTGAGGACCACATGCTCAAGGAAGTTTCCAAGCGGGTGCGTGACCGGATGAAGAAGAAGGAAGTAGAGGAGGCTCTGGGAACAGACAACGCCTCTACGAACGACTCGCTGGTGAAGCAGGCTTCGGCCTACTACACGGCGGCACTCGACGCCCTTGCACGCACGGCCTCGTCTGACGTGGCCCTAGTGAACGGGGTGGCGGAGTTCAACCAACAGACAGGGATCGACATTCCGGTCCCCGTGTACCGGGCTGCCCTTAAGGTAGGGCGGTGCGATCAGTACCGCAGCAAGGATGCTTTCCTGAAAGCCTGTCAGGAAGCGTTGGGCAGTGAGCCCGGTCGGGGTGAAACCCGGACTATCCTACGAATCACCAAGCTTCTCGCCCGACGGTCGGGTGGGAGTGATCATTCAGGCAGTCGCCAAGGAGGACAGCATGGCTCGTAAGCGTCTGACATGGGCGGCGGACAACCGTAAGGCGTCTGCCCCGCCCGCAACACCCGGCTACGGAACAGAAGATCAGGATCACCCGGCCCACCAGGCCGACCCGCCCTACGAAGAGTACAAGAAGGGCGATCCCGATGCCTGGGCCGAGACCCCCAACCCGCCCCCGTACCCCGAGGGCAACCCCCCTGCGCTTCCCGGCTATGACGGCGAAGACCAGGACCACCCGGCGCACGAGCCGAACCCCCGCGTTCCGAAGGAGGCCAGCCTCAAGGCGATGGTCCAGAAGAAGGCCGGGATCTGCGTCCGTGTCGCCCGTGCCATGCTTGGCCCGAAGGCCCCCACCGCGGCGGTCGAGGACCAGGCCCTGGACCTCATGGACATGCCGGAGCGTGAGCTTCAGGCGACCATGAAGCGCCTCGGCGGCGACTTCCTGTCCATGGACGAACTGTACGACGACAGCGACGACCCGATCCTGGAAGACGATCTGAGCATCGAGGAAGTCCTCGGCGAAGAGATCGACGAGGTCGAGGAAGTCGACATGGACCCCGAGGGGATGGAGGACCCGATCCTCGCCCGTCTGGCCGCCATGGAAGAGACCATCCGCAACCTGCGGGCCGACCAGAACGACCCCGACGGGGAGACCCTGGGCGCGTCCGGCGAGTCCGAGGAAGCCGTGAAGTCCGAGGCAGAGGCCACCGCCAAGGGCGAGGAGAAGAGCGCCTTCTTCGACAGCATGGACACCGACGGCGACGGCTTCATCACCGAGGCCGACTGGACCGGCTCCAAGGCCATCTTCGCCAGCATCGACACTGACAGCGACGGCATCGTGTCCCGGCAGGAGGTCGTCACGGCCTTCTTCGGCGACGACGACCTGCTGGAAGACGACATGGCGGACCTGAGCCCCGAAGAGGCGGCGTACCTGGCCGAGGTCGAGGAACTGGTCGAGGACGACGGCGTCAGCGCCTGCGGCGGCAAGTTCGCGGCCAAGAAGTCCGACGACGACGGTGACGAAGACGACGAGGGTGGCGACAGCGACCCCGACGACGACGGTGACGGCGACGAGGGCGACGGCGACGAGAAGGACGGCGGAAAGAAGAACGCCGGTTGCGAGAAGCTGCCCGAGGGCGGCATGCGTGACAACTGTGAGAAGAAGAAGGACGAGGGCGGCGACGAGGAAGAGGACGAGTCCACCAAGGAGGCCGGAACCTTCTCGATGGTCGACGACCCCATGGGCCTCGGCGGAGACGTCCCCGGTGACGACGCCCTGCTCGACGAGGTGTTCGGCATGACCGCCTCGGACGACGAGGACGAGGACGACAAGGAAGAGAAGAAGGCCGCCGACGAGGACGAGGACGAGGACAAGGAGGGCAAGGAAGCCTCCCAGGTCCCGCAGCGCCCCAAGGCCGCCAAGGGTCCGCAGACGGTCGGCACCCAGGTTCGCACCGCCTCCCACGGTGAGATGGGCGAACTGGAGAACCTCTGGGAGTCCGCCCCCGACGTGTCCGACGTGTTCGGCAAGTAGACGGGCCTCCCCGTCATTCGCTCTTTGAATACCCCATCCCCCGTTGCCCCCGAGAAACCGGAGAATAAAAAGCCCGGTTTTTCGGGGGCGGATGGAGGGTTCTTCGGTATCCCTTCAATAACGGGGACGTATTAGTGAACAAGCCACCTCGGGGGGTGGCTCTTGAGCAGGCTCGAAGCCCAGTGGTTGGGTGTAGAGCAGCCCCAGTTGGGGCACCAACCGAAACCCTGTACTCAGGGTTCAGCGCAAGGAGGCTACCATGCCGCTGAATGGACAGGCTTCGGGAGGCTGGACGGAAAGCTCGTCAGCACTACGTCTGCTGTACGTGGCGATCAGGAACTCCATCGGACTCCTGACCGACGATGCTTTCACCCAAGTCAACCCGACCGCCGTCGCCGTCGCTGGAACGGTCTCGACCCGCGTAGACACGACCCTCACGGGCGTTCTCTCGGGATCCGTGGCTTTCGTTCGGCCCGACGCCGGAAGCAACTTCATCGGAGGTCCGGGCAGCGCTGCTGTCCAGGCCGCCATCGCCGCAGCGCCGACTCAGCAGATCGGCTACCGGGCCCTCGGGGTCTACATCAACGACGCGAACGGGGAAGCCTACGAGAACACACCCGGTGTGGCCTCGGGCAAGGGTCCCTACGTGTCCGGTCAGGGTACGTTCGGCAACGGACTGTACGAGACCAACCTGATCGACAACTCGGCTGACGCCGTCAACAGTCCGCAAGGTGCGGCAATCGTGTACAGGACGGGCATGGCCCTGATGGCAAGCCGCAACGGCTTCCTGATGCCCACGCAGGTCATCGGCACCGACGGTGCCATCGACAACTGCGACGTCATCGCCATGAGCGCTGAGTCGTTCGTCCTGAACGCCAACAATTCCGCAACCCTACTCGGCGTCCTCAAGATGCCGCCGGACGCGACGCAGACGGAACTCGTCTACGACCAGCGGGTATAAGGAGGTACCACGATGAGTGCATCCAACGCACGGAAGCAGCAGATCATCGGCGAGTACATCAAGTCCCCCGCAGGACGTGCCAAGCTCGCCGCATCCATGACCCAGCCCCTGCGTACTCGCCGGGACTACGCCGCCGTCGGACGCAAGACCTTCCTGGTCGAGCAGTTGCCCGACGGTGCCCTGCCGATCTATGACAAGGACCCCGACGTCACCGCGTACGTCGTGGGCGAGGAAGGTCAGAACATCCTCGCGGTGACGAAGCCCAGGCGCGTCATCTTCCCGCTGTTCGAGATCGCCTCGAACCCCGAAATCCCGTTGACCCAGATCAAGGAGCGACGCTTCGACCTCATCGAGCGTGCCCAGGACCTGGCGAGGGCG
>Ga0209576_1000298_pt1 | contig 37334 bp, 34 predicted proteins | sample SaaInlV_DNA_135m_FD_184686 | JGI IMG/M metagenome (GOLD analysis project Ga0209576, IMG submission 184686) | Marine microbial communities from expanding oxygen minimum zones in the Saanich Inlet - SI075_LV_DNA_135m (SPAdes) (version 2) | ecosystem: Environmental > Aquatic > Marine > Unclassified... | reverse complement strand
CAACAACCCAAGAGGAAGTCGTAATGAGCAGAGATCACATAGTAGCTGCGTGCAGCGAGGTGTACCCATGAAAGAGTCAGCTGATCAGAACGACAACCTTGGCGGAAGAAGTCCGTCTACTCGACAGCAGGGAACCGTGCAGTCACAGAGCAATCTATTAGGGCTTGGTTTTAAGACTGATACCGCAACCAAACCCCGTGTGATGGGTGGAGATCGGGTCTATGTACAGCAGGATAACCCCATTTTGGTAGGTATCATTGACCTTAGTTATCTGCATGCCGCATAGGTAGAAGATGCAATACACAAAAAAGGGATCGAAATTTCGATCCCTTTTTTGTGTGTCGTTAAACGGTATGCTCTTACAGCTTACCCTCTTTCTTTAGCTTCATCTTCATCCACAAGGGGAGAGAGTCTGGGTCTGAGAGGTCATACTCTGGGGCTGGCTCAGCCAGCTTAACGCCTGGCTTAACGCTGTCTCCAGCAGGGGCAGCGTCAGCGCTATCTGTTTCAGTAGCGGCCGGAGCTGCGGCGGCAGATGCTGCTGGAGCACTGCTGCCGGCCTGTACGCCCTTCCATTCTGCAATACCCGTCTTGCGAGGGTAGAGGTAGCGCAGCATGGCAGAGGAAGCGACAGCCTGAGCATTGGCAATAAGATCATCAGTGGAGGTGTCACCACTCATTGCATAGATCTTGTTCAGCATCTTGTCAGATTTGAATTCATCGAACTGCTCGGGGGTCAGTTCATCCAGGAGTTCTTTCAGGACGGTGTTCATCGGTTGTCGTACCTCATGTTGAGTTAAACGTTGAATTAAATGATCGGTGCAGATTATGAAGATCACCCCTGAAAGAATCAAGGGAACTCACAGTTTGGGCCTATAGTTCTCTCTATGACCTTATGAAGGGTATCTGAATAGTGCTCTTATCCATGTTTCTCCTCGGCCTTCTCTAGCGCCTGTTTCGACTCGTACTCACGGCGACGCTCATCAATAGAAGAGAAGAGGATAAAGTTGGTTCCGGTTTTCTTAGAGGCACGCTCTGCATAGTCCAGCTGCTGAAGGGCAACCTTGGTCTCGCCTCGCAGAAAGTGGTAGTGGGCTAATGCAAGATGTGACTCTGGGGGGTGGTTGGCGAGGGTGTGGAGTGTGGCTAGCTGTTGATAGAGGGCTGGGTGGGTAGGGTGGTCTGCAATTGTCTGCTGTAGTCGTTGAATGGCTGGATCGAACTGTCTCTGTTGTTGGAGTAGCTCGGCATGAAATTGGGCCAGTGCTCGGTGTGTGGGGTAGATGCGGGAGATCTCCCTAATGCGTTGTAGTGCTTGTTGGGTTGCACCAGACTCGGCTTCACTGCGGGCAATCTGAATGAGTAGGGTAGGGGCCTCTGGTTGCTGTTCCAGTAGTGGGAGCAGTTGTTGTAGCGCCTGTTTAGGTGCTTCAGCTTGTTGTAGTGCAATGCCTAATCCAAACTGTAGTATCTGCTGTTGCTCCAGTGAACTCTGTTGCAGTGCTTTTTGGTAGTGGCGTACAGCGCTCTGTGGGTTGGTAAACTGCGGAATTTTAAGCAGTGTGCGAATGCGCTGGAACTCTTCATCACTGCGTCTGCTGACGGGGGCATATTGGCCGATGCGGCTCTCCGCGTCGGCAATACGGGAGAGACTTAAGGGGTGGGTGCGTAGGTACTCTGGCACCGTCTCGCCATCGTGGCGTGAGGCCTGTTGTAGTCGCTTGAAGAAGGCAGACATATTCTTTGGGGCGTACTCTGCGTTGTGGAGGGTCTGCATCCCTACGCGGTCGGCCTCCTGTTCATTGCTGCGGGTAAAATTGATCTGTTGCTGTAATGACAGACCTGCTGAGGTGGCGATCATCGCCTCACCGGCCTGAGGGCTGGCAGAGGCGGCAATAATCGTTGCCAGTACCGTAGCGGCGGTCTGTAGTGACTGGTTTTGTCGGCTCTCCAGTGCGCGCATCAGGTGGCGTTGGGTGACATGGGCGATCTCATGGGCCAGCACTGCGGCCAGTTCACCCTCGCTCTCCGCCTTTTCAATCAACCCGCTGTGGATGCCGATCTTTCCTGCAGGTCCAGCAAAGGCGTTGATGGAGTCATCGCGCACTACAAAAAACTCAAATGGGGCGGTGGGGTCATCACTCTGAGATACCAGCTGCTGTCCCAGTGTCTCAATGTAGTGCTGAATCTCCGGCTGCTCAATGATCTCAATCTGCTGACGCAGTGAGCGCATAAAGGCCTCCCCCAAAAGTAGCTCCTGCTGCGGTGTCATCACCGATGCAGAGCTGTCTCCACCAAGTGAAGGAAGGCGAATTTCGGCTGCCTGAAGAGGAGATCCGAGGAGCAGCAGCAGAGAAAAACTAACGGTAAAGCTTGCACTCTGCCGTGCAATATAATATAAGTATCCGCCCATATTCATGGTGATTGTGTATCTCAACGCTGTTTTGGTGCATAATTCAAACTTTAATCTACAGAGTAACAGAGAAACGGAGAGTAAAGAATGGCTGATTTTGATCAAGAACTGGATGCATCAGGACTGAATTGCCCGCTGCCTATTTTGCGCACAAAGAAGACAATTAACACAATGGATGCAGGCCAGGTTCTACGTGTAATTGCAACTGATCCAGGTTCAGTAAAGGATATCGAAGCCTTCTGTAATCAGACAGGTAACGAGTTGGTCTCTTCTGGTGAAGAGGGCGGTAAGTTTGTGTTTATGATCAAGAAGTCTTGATCTAAATAGTGAAATAAAAGAGACGGCTGGAGCAGTAAGCTTCGGCCGTTTTTTATAGAGCGAGGAATTTGACATGTCTGATATCAATAAAGTTTCAATGATCTGTACCAAGGGTACACTGGACTGGGCCTACCCACCGTTCATCTTGGGCAGTACTGCAGTTGCACTGGGAAAAGAGGTCTCTATGTTCTTTACCTTTTATGGTCTTAATCTGCTGTTGAAGGATACCAGCAAGCTGCGTGTCTCCCCTGCGGGAAACCCTGCCATGCCAATGAAGATGCCTTTTGGTCCAGACTGGCTGCAGAAAATTGATTGGGCGCCTAAATTGCCAAATATCTTCATGAACAACATGCCGGGTATGGAGAAGTTTGCATCCGACATGATGTTGAAGACCACCCAAAAACATGGTGTAGCCTCTATTCAAGAGCTGCGCGAAATTTGTCAGGAGATGGAGGTGAAGTTCCTCGCCTGTCAGATGACAGTAGAGTTGTTTGGTTTCGAGCACAGTGACTTTATCGATGGTGTGGAGTTCGTTGGAGCCTCCACCTTCTATGATGAGTCTAGTAGCTCTGAAACAATGACGCTGTATCTATAAAGTACCTCTGATGAGTCTCTGACTGAGGCCCAACCGGAAGTATTAAAAAGGCGCTCTGTCCGGAGCGCCTTTTTTCATATCTAGGAGATGTATGAATAAACTGGCACCACTGAAGCTAAAGAAGGGTGAAGATCGCCGCCTGCATGCGGGACACCTCTGGGTCTACAGCAATGAAATTGATACCGCAGCGACACCGCTCTCTGGCTTTACAGCAGGGCAGCAGGTGGAGATTCAGTCTGCCGGTGGTAAGGTGCTGGGTAATGGTTATATCAACCCCAACACCCTGATTGCGGCACGTCTGGTGAGTCGAAACTCCAGCTATCGTCTGGATCAATCGTTGATCACCCACCGCCTGAAGGTGGCGCTGTCGATTCGTGAGCGACTCTTTCCTGGCCCTTACTATCGGTTGGTACATGGTGATTCGGATGGTCTGCCGGGGTTGGTCGTTGACCGCTTTGGCGATACCCTGTCGGTGCAGATCACCACAGCAGGTATGGAGCTACTGCGCGATGCGGTAATTGCTGCGTTAGAGAAGGTGCTGAAGCCGAGTGTGATTGTGTTGAAGAACGATACCCCAGCTCGACTCACAGAGGGGCTGGAGCAGTCCGTCGAGTGTGTCTTGGGGGAAGCCCCAGAACGGGTGGCGCTGGAGGAGAATGGGGTGCGGTTTGAGGCTCCGTTGATGAGTGGGCAGAAGACCGGTTGGTATTACGATCACCGTATCAGCCGTGAGCGTATGCAACACTACGTCTCTGGTCTGCGGGTGCTGGATCTGTTTAGTTATATTGGTGGCTGGGGCGTACAGGCCGCTGTTGCAGGGGCCAAAGAGGTGATCTGTGTCGATGCCTCAGAGAAGTTCCTTGAGCAGGTCCACCATAACGCAGCACTCAACAATGTCACTGATCAGGTTGCGACACTGCATGGTGATGCATTTGATGCCCTAAAAGAGTTGAGGAATGCAAAGGAGCAGTTTGACCTGATTATCGTCGACCCGCCCGCCTTTATCAAGCGCAAGAAGGATCAGAAGAGTGGCCTGCAAGGGTATCGCCGGATCAATGAACTGGCGATGCGTCTACTGAGTCGGGACGGGATACTGATCAGCGCATCCTGCTCTCATCACCTGCAGCGTAGTCAGTTGAAGAGCCTATTGCTCGCCTCCAGCCGTCATATTGACCGTAATTTGATGTTGTTGGAAGAGGGGCATCAGGGGCCAGACCACCCCATCCACCCAGCGATTCCAGAGACTGAATATATCAAGACCTTCTTTGGGCGCGTGTTGCCCAATAGTTAAGCCGAATAGTTGAGTCTAGATTAAACCGTTATGCTCGCACCCGATATCCAACCCTACTTTGAGCTGGGGCCGCTGAAGGTCCACTGGTACGGGATGATGTACTTGATTGGGTTTCTCTCAGCTTGGTGGTTGGGGGTGCGACGCTCTACTCAGGAAGACTCTCCTTGGGATGAGGAGCAGGTTGGAGACCTGATCTTCTATGCCGCGATTGGGGTGATCTTGGGGGGGCGTTTCGGCTATATCCTCTTTTACGACCTAGCCGCTTATCTACAAAACCCACTCGATATCTTCAAGATCTGGCAGGGGGGGATGTCCTTCCATGGTGGGTTGATTGGTGTGCTGGTGTCGCTCTGGTTGTTTGCACGCAAGCTGGGCTACACCTTCTTTCAGGTCACCGACTTTGTGGCCCCGTTGGTACCGATTGGTTTGGGGGCAGGGCGGGTCGGTAACTTTATTAATGGGGAGCTGTGGGGGCGAGAGACTGATGTGGCGTGGGGGATGGTCTTCTCTAAAACGGACCCACTGCTACTGGTGCGTCACCCATCTCAGCTCTATGAGGCGCTGCTGGAAGGGGTGCTGCTGTTTCTGCTGCTCTGGCTCTACTCCAGTAAACCACGCCCACTGATGGCGGTCTCTGCGCTGTTCTTGATCGGTTACGGGCTGTTCCGCAGTTTTGTCGAGCTGTTCCGGGTGCCCGATGCCCATATCGGCTATCTTGCCTTTGAGTGGCTCACCATGGGGCAGCTGCTTTCACTGCCGATGGTATTGATTGGTCTGCTGTTTTGGATGTTTGCACAGCATAACCTCAAAAAAGAGAACAAATAGAAAAATAGTCTTGCGTTCTCAGAAAAACAGGGTATATTAAGAACAAAAGGAGAACTTAAGTTCTCTTATGTTCTCGCAATGATAGATGATACCGGAGATTGAAGATGAGTCAGAAAGCAGATGCCAAGGTGAATGAAAACAAGCGTAAAGCACTCGATGCAGCGCTGGGGCAGATTGAACGCCAGTTTGGAAAAGGTTCTGTGATGCGCATGGGGGATGAGGCGGCGCAACGTGATATCGATAGTGTCTCAACCGGATCTCTCGGATTGGATATTGCACTCGGTATTGGTGGTCTGCCGCGTGGGCGTATTGTTGAGATCTATGGTCCAGAGTCTTCCGGTAAAACCACCTTAACCCTACATGCGGTCGCAGAGATGCAGAAGCTGGGTGGCACAGCGGCCTTTGTCGATGCAGAGCATGCACTTGATCCTAATTATGCGGAAAAACTGGGGGTTAATATTGATGACCTGCTGGTCTCTCAGCCAGACACCGGTGAGCAGGCGCTAGAGATTACCGATATGCTGGTACGCTCTGGAGCTGTCGATGTTGTCATTATTGACTCTGTTGCAGCACTCACCCCCAAGGCTGAGCTAGAGGGGGATATGGGAGACCATCATGTTGGCCTGCAGGCGCGTTTGATGTCACAGGCGCTACGCAAACTAACCTCCAATATCCAGCGCTCTAATACACTGGTGATCTTTATTAACCAGATACGTATGAAGATTGGAGTGATGTTTGGTAATCCAGAGACCACCACGGGTGGTAATGCGTTGAAATTCTACTCCTCAGTACGTTTGGATATCCGTCGCATCGGAGCCATCAAGAAAGGAGATGAGATTCTCGGTAACGACACCCGCGTCAAGGTGGTGAAGAACAAGGTGGCCCCACCGTTTAAGCAGGTCACCTTCGATATTCTCTATGGTGAAGGTATCTCCCGTGAAGGGGAGATTATCGATCTTGGTGTTGATCAAGGGATTGTGCAGAAGTCAGGTGCTTGGTACAGCTACGGTAAAGAGCGCATTGGTCAAGGTAAGGATAAGGTTCGTCAGTTCCTCAAAGAGAACCCAGAGATGGCGCAAGATATTGAACAGCAGATTCGCGCCAAACTGCTCCCAGACCAGGTGAAGTTGGCGGTGGTAGAAAATGAGGTGAAAGCAGAGGATGAGCCTGAGAGTGCCGCTGCCTGATGGGGTTAGATTATTGCTAATCTATGACTGACAAAGAGCCGCTGAATGGTATAATTCAGCGGCTTTTTTCGTGCCCGGATGGCGAAATTGGTAGACGCAAGGGATTTAAAATCCCTCGGTGGAAACACCGTGCCGGTTCGATTCCGGCTCCGGGCACCACATATAATATTTTAAAAACATGATGTTACATAATTCTGGCGGGTTTTATTAAACATGTTCAAACACTGGTGTCCCAACGTTAAAGAGGTAGAACTCACGTAGCCGCATAAAATACTGGGTCAGAGAAGATTTATGGGTGTCACCGATTTCAACTGCATGGAAATGCTTAAAATTCCGGATTGTTCCGGTATTTTTGAGGTAAATCATGCATATAGGTCAACTCGTCTTCGCTCAGGTAATGCTTCACCTTCCAAAGCATACATTTCGCCGTTGTGTGCAGAAATACAATGGCGACCACAAAGTCAAAAGCTTCAGCTGTATCGACCAATTTCTGGTAATGGCATTCGCCCAGCTCACCTACCGGGAGAGTTTACGTGAAACCGTAATCTGTCTACGCTCCCAGAATGAGAAGCTCTACCACATGGGAATACGAGGCGGGGTCTCACGCAACACACTTTCCAATGCCAACAAGGTGAGGGACTGGAGGATCTATGCCGACTGAGTATTCCGGACCATTCCGGCCACCCATTCCGGAGCAAACCGGCCACCGATTCCGATTTTATCCGGCCACTGATTCCGGAGCATTCCGGCCACCCCTAACTGGAGGGTAGTAAACCAGGGATAACCCATTAACCTGCCCCTTTTTCAAAGGAGGCAGCTATGTCCAAGAAGAGGTTATCCATGCGTAAAATTAAAGAAGTGCTTCGTCTCAAATTTGAGGTGAAGTTATCCAATCGAAAGATCGCAGAAAGCTGCGATATTGCACGTTCCACCGTATCCGAGTACCTGAGGCGTTTTGAGGCTACAGACCAAAGTTGGCCGCTTCCAGCCAAGATCGATGAGCTATCACTGGGGCGACTTCTATTCCCTCCAGCTCCATCAGCCACTGAGGTGCCGCGCCCTCTCCCCGACTGGCCCACCATCCATGCCGACCTGAAAAAGAAGAGCACGACCCATGTCACCCTGTTTCTACTCTGGCAGGAGTACAGGGTGGTACACCCGCATGGCTACCAATATAGCCACTTCTGCGAGCTCTACCGTAACTGGCTGGGTAAGGTTGATGTGGTGATGCGTCAGACCCACCGGGCGGGCGAGAAGCTGTTTATCGACTATGCAGGACAGACGGCAGAGGTTGTTGATCGTCAGACTGGTGAGGTAAAGCATGCACAGATCTTTGTTGCGGTGCTGGGGGCATCTAACTACACCTTTGCTGAGGCCACCTGGAGTCAGGGGCTCTCTGACTGGACTGGCTCTCATGTGCGGGCGCTGGAGTTTTTTGGAGGATGCCCAGAGATTCTGGTGCCAGACAATCTGCGTAGCGGGGTCTCCAAGGCGCACCGCTATGAGCCTGAGATCAACCCCAGCTATCAGGATCTGGCTCGCCACTATAGGGTGGCTGTAGTCCCCGCTCGGGTGAGGAAACCCAAGGACAAAGCCAAGGCAGAGGGCGGTGTGCTGCTGGTGGAGCGCTGGATTCTTGCGGTTCTACGCAACCAGCCATTCTTCTCCCTGCACTCACTCAATCTGGAGATCAGTAAGCTCCTGAAGCGACTCAATGAGCGCCCATTCAAAAAACTGGAGGGTACACGCAAATCCCAGTTTGAGCTGCTGGATCGCCCCGCACTGCAACCACTACCGGCAAACCGCTATGAGTTTGCACAGTGGAGCAAGGTACGGGTAGCACCCAACATCCATGTGGAGGTCGACAAGAGCTACTACTCCGTCCCCCATGCGCTGGTAGGGAAACAGTTGGATGCCCGTCTCACAGAGCGCTGCGTGGAGCTGCTCTACCAAGGTACACGTGTCGCCAGCCATATCCGCTCTCAAACCAGAGGGAGCTACACCACAATAACGGAGCACATGCCCATCAGCCACCAGAAGCACCTGGAGTGGACACCACAGCGGTTAATCAACTGGGCCTCTAAAAGCGGCGGTGCCACTGCCGCAGTCATTGAACAGATACTGCACAGCAGAAGTCACCCGCAGCAATCCTATAACGCCTGTTTTGGAATCATGCGCCTGGGTAAGGCGCATGGTAATGATCGGCTGGAGGCGGCCTGTCAACGGGGCTTGATCACCGGCGCTGTCGGCTATCGCCATATCGAATCTATCCTAAAACATGGGCTGGACCAGCAGCCACTACCAGAGATGGGCCAGACCGAGCTGGATCTACCAGAGCATAACAACCTGCGTGGCGCAGGCTACTACCATTGAGGAGAACAGAGATGATCAAACATAACCTACTGGATCAACTCCAGAGTATGCGACTCAACGGCATGCACAAGGCGCTACAAGGGCAGCTGGAAAACCCAGAGAGTGAGGCGATGAGCTTTGAGGAGCGGCTGGGTCTGATGCTCGATCGAGAGATCACTGAACGTGAGAATCGTCGGCTCCAGAGCCTCCTGCGCAAGGCCAAGCTGCATCAGAGTAGCGCACTGATTGAGGATCTCGACAAGCGGGCACCCCGTAAGCTCGACCATCGTCTGATGGGACAACTGAGTTCCATGCAGTGGTGCCGTGAGCGGCTCAACCTGATCGTCACCGGCCCCACCGGAATTGGCAAAAGCTGGATCGGCTGTGCGCTGGGCAACAAGGCCTGTAGAGAGGGGCTCTCTACCCGTTACTTTCGACTCTCTCGTCTGTTTCAGGCCCTACAACTGGCACGGGCAGACGGAACCTGGAGCAAGCTGCTACGAGAGCTGGCACGAACCGACCTGTTGATTATCGACGACTGGGGGCTGACCCCCATCACCGATGAAGGCAGGAGAGATCTACTGGAGGTACTGGATGACCGCTTCAACATCAAGTCCACACTGATCACCAGCCAGCTGCCAGTAGAGCACTGGCACGACTACATCGGAGACACTACCCTGGCAGATGCCATTATGGATCGACTGGTGCACAACAGTTACCGGATTACCCTGGAGGGGGAGTCGATGCGTAAACAGCACTCTGCATTAAACAAGGAGGAGACCAGCCATGAGTAAGGTGGATAATACTGTATCCAGACACAGCCTCCAGATGCGGTTTCACATCTATACCGCAGAGGGCAAAAAGCGCACCACAGTCTCATTGCACAGAAACCTTGCAGAGCTGGTTGCTATAGCACTGGGGTGTCGGCCTGAAAGCACAGAGGCGCAGCAGGCAACAACCCAGTGGCTACAGCAGCAATTTAACCAACATATGGACACCCGCTATGCGGGCAGACAGTCAACCAGCTACGCCATGCAGTCCTACTCATTTGAGCTCATTGCGGATAAAGTATTATCCAGTAAACACCTTGACTGGATCTTTGAGCAGGGGGGGTAAAGCGGCTGGATAACATAGTATCCATGGGGTCAGAAAACGGCTCTTTCCCCCACAAAATGAACAACAGGATTTGACAGTTTTTGGACTGAACCTGTACTCTCCGCCTATCCCTGATTTCACCCCCTTCGGGGGTGGCCGGAATGCTCCGGTTTAGGTGGCCGGTTTAGATCGGATTGGGTGGCCGGATTGACCGGAATACGCAAAGAGCAACACACAGTACAAACGGCGCTACTCCAGTCCGCTGAGTACAGAAGAGAAAACGAATGGTGTCAAATGTGACCAAATCATTGTGCTGACGGGAGTCGATTCACGGCACGATTATCCGGAGCAGCTACGGCGGGTAAAATACTACGACAAGGAGATCGACAAAACCTTCGACTTTCTGACCAATAACTTTACGGTGCCTGCGCAGACTATCGCTGATCTCTACAAGCAGAGGTGGCAGGTCGAGCTATTTTTCAAATGGATCAAACAGCACTTGCGGATCAAATCCTTTTTTGGAACATCGGAGAATGCGGTGAAGAGCCAGATCTGGATTGCAGTCTCAGTTTACGTACTGATTGCCATCATCAAAAAGGAGCGTGGGCTGGAAATCGAGCTCTACACAATTCTACAGATTTTGAGTCTGACCCTTTTCGAGAAAACGCCATTGGATCAGCTGCTTATGAAAAGCGATTGCACGACCGAGGAGGGCGTCATGAATAACCAATTGAATTTATTCGATTAAACGTTGGGACACCAGTGATGTTCAAATAGTGTTTCCTGATCTGCTTCTACTCTATTACTATTACTGTGAAACCTCTTTTTCACTATTTTGAGTAGATCATATGAAAATACTACATTCACCCGAGCAGCTCGACAGAGCCATAATCTTTCACAGGGTGAATCAGCTTGTTTAATTGTTCTCTATAGGATACAGTGGAAAGGGCATGGTATACGAGATTAAAGGCACCAAGCAGTTTAATCAGTGGCTAAAAGGGCTGAAAGATCGCGCCACCAAAAGCAAGGTGCTTGCTCGGTTGGCTAGAGTAGAGAACGGTAATTTTGGTGACCACAAGCCCATCAGCAAAGAGCTGTTTGAGTTGCGTCTGTTCTTTGCTGGAGGACTGAGAATCTACTACACCATTCGCAATGGAGAGATTGTTCTTTTGCTGAATGGTGGAGGCAAATCGAGCCAAAGCAAAGATATTGAGAAAGCAAAAACCCTGTTGAGTGAACTGGAATAGAGTGATGACTATAGAAACAATGACCTTTGATATTGCAGATCACCTCGAAACAGAAGAGGAGGTTCAAGAGTTCATCAAAGAGGTTGCCAATACCGGTACTCCTTCAGATCTCATCCATGCCCTCAATATCGCAGCCAGAGCCAAGGGTATGAGTGAGGTGGCACGTCAGGCAGGAGTAACCCGTGCCAGCCTTTACAAATCCCTCTCTGACGATGGTAATCCGCGCTTTGAGACAGTCAGCAAAATTATTGAGGCGCTGGGGTGCAAGTTAGTGGTTGCCTGATGTTACAGGCTGCCTCAAGCAGCAATGGGTCTGAATCGTTACACCGTGACAATGAGTTGATTTTCTACGGAATTTTACAGGTGGGGTAAAGTGCTATAATAGGCAGCTGTATGACAATCTCATCTCGGTTTGAGTCAGCTCCGAGGTACCATTTCTGAGGCCGCTTAACGGTCCTGTTTGCTCTATATGCAATCTAGGCAACACTATGATTCAGGAGGAAAAATAGTGATAATAAAGAAGAGTATAGTTTCGCTTCTGTTACTGCTTGTAATGCTGGCTGTAGAGGCCAGCCACACGCTGCATGACTATGTAGAGCATGACAATTTGGAGATGGCTGCCCAGCTGCTTAAGCAGGGGGGGGAGGTCAACAAGCCGAATCGCTACGATGAGCGTCCACTACATTTGGCGCGTAGCCCAGAGATGATCGAGCTGCTGGTCAAAAGTGGCGCAGAGATCAATATTCAGAACCACTTTGGAGACTCACCGCTGCTGCAGGCGGTCTATCGAGGTCATCATGGTTTGGTTGAACTGTTGATCAAGCATGGTGCAGACCTTAATCACAAGAACCGTTTTGGTGATACCCCATTGCGAGAGGCGGTCAAGCGAGACTTGGTGGTGATGGCAAAACTCTTAATCGAGCGTGGATCAGAGGTGAACATCCAAGGAAAAGGGGGGGATACCGTGTTGCACACGGCGGTGCGTCGCGGTAACCGAGTGATGGTTCGTGTGTTGGTTCAGGCTGGAGCCAATGTAGAACTGAAAAATGATGATGACCACAGTGCATTAGATCTGGCCATTGGGCGCGCAATGAAGGGTGAGCTTAACCCTGCGGAGAGACACTGATCATGTGGCGCATCTGGCTGTTATTGGCTCTGCTTGGTTTGTTGATCTGGTGGCTGTATCGATTTTTTAAGCGCTGATCTACTCAGCATTCATCCAGGCACGTATCCGTTGTCCGCTGACACCATGGCTATCCACCCCCATTAAATAGAGGTACGCCCCCATCAGTGTGTGTGGCTCTGGGTTGTTGTTTGGGTTTTCGGCAGGAAACGCCTTTGCCCGCATCACAGTACGCGCTATGCCGGGGTCGATGGTGTTGACTCGAATCCCATCCGCCTCCAGCTCGTCTGCCAGAACCTGCGCCATCCCCTCATTGGCAAACTTAGAGGCGGAGTAGGCCCCCCAGTAGGCGTGTCCCTGTTTCCCAACCCCAGAACTGGTGAAGATCATCGAGGCTGCTGAGGATTGGCGTAGCAGTGGAATGGTATGTTTGGTGAGTAAAAATTCAGCGGTGACGTTGACTTGAAAGGTGGTCTCCCACTGCTTCAGTGTGTAGTGCTCAATTGGGCTTAAATCGCCAAGATGGGCTGCGTTGTGTAGTAGGCCATCCAGCGCACCAATCTCCTGAGCAATGCCGCCTGCCAACCCTTGAAAGGCGGCCTCATCAGCCTTGGCAAAGTCGAGCGGGAAGATGTAGGGTTGTGGGTTACCTGCTTGAACAATGGCATCATAGGTATCCTCTAGGCGGAATACGGTACGCCCTACCAGCAGTACGGTTGCACCATGTGCGGCATAAGCCTCTGCTGCTGCACGACCCAGGCCATCTCCTGCACCGGTAACTAGAATGGTCTTCTCTTTGAGTAGATCGGGATTGGGTGTGTAGTGCTTATCCATGCTTACGTCTCCTTCGGGGATTCCAAATTCTTTGGGGTGCGGGCCAGTTTCTCAATCGAACTCGGTTCGACAATCTCTTTTTTGGGGTGAATCCCCATCTCGGTAAAGCGTCGTGCACTGGGTAGTACATTACGATCCAGAGAACCAACTGCTTTGTTAAAGGCCTCAATGCCGCCATCCAGACTCTTTCCCACCTTGTTGAGGTGAGTGGTGAAAGTGGCCAGTCGCTCATAGAGCTGTACTCCCACCTCTCGGATAGTCTCCGCATTGCGTGCCACCTCCTGCTGCTTCCAGCCAAAGGCGACGGCACGTAGCAGAGCCACCAGACTGGTCGGTGTAGCGAGGATCACCTTCTCTTGAAGTGCATCCTCTAGCAGACGGTGGTCACGCTCCAGTGCACTGCTGAGGAACTGGTCACCGGGAATAAACAGCACCACAAAGTCGGGGCTTTCATCAAACTGTGACCAGTAACTTTTGGCAGCGAGCTCTTTGACCCGTTTGCGCACATTGCGGGTGTGGCGCTCCAGCTCACTGTTACGTGTCTCATCACTATCCGCTTCAGTGGCATTGATGTAGGCATCCAGAGGGGTTTTGGCATCAACGATAATGGCACGCTGGTCCGGTAGATGAATCACCATATCGGGGCGTAGTGTGCCTGTTTCACTGTTAACCTGCTCCTGCTCAATAAAGTCGGCATGTTCGACCATACCCGCCAGCTCTGCCAGCCGTTTTAGTGTCAGCTCTCCCCACTGTCCCCGTACCTCGGGGCGACGTAGTGCTTGCACCAAGTTACGGGTCTCATGCTGCAACTGCTGCTGCGTCAGGGTGATGCTTTCTAGGTGGTGGGTAAGGGCGCCATACTGCTCTTTTCGCTCCTTCTCGATTTCGCGTAGCTGCTTGTCACTCTTCTCTAGCGTGGAGCGGATGGGCTGTAGCAGTGCGTCAATCGCCTGTTGGCGCTGCTTCAGTTCACCCTCTGATTGTGTGTGGTGCTTGTTGAGTGACTCCTGAGCCAGTTTGAGGAAGGAGTCACTGTTATGTTTTAGTGCGCTACTGGATAGCTCCTGTACCAGCTGTTGGATCTGCTCACGGTTTTCGCCACGGGCATGCTCCAGCCGCTCCTCAAAGTGGTTGCGCTCACTGTTGAGTGTGGTCTCCAGCCGGGTATTCTCTTCACGCAGTTGACTCTGCTCTTTCTGCAGTCGCTCTCCACGCCGCCATAACAGTATCGAGGTGAGGGCCAATGCAGTGCTGAATACAGCAATGAGTATGAGCAGGGTTAGGTCCACGCCAGCACCTCTTGTGGGTGGTCAATAATACGGTCAGCACCCCACTGCTCAATCTCATCCTCCTCGGCAAGATAACCGAAGCGGCAGGCGATGGTCCCCATCTCTGCCCGTTTTCCGGCCTCAATGTCACGCTCTGCATCGCCCAAATAGAGACACTCATCCGGTTCAGTTCCCAGCTGCTTACAGGCGTGCAACAGGGGGAGAGGGTGCGGCTTAGGGTGTTCTGTTGTATCTCCGCTGACGATTGTAGAAGCGCGTTGGTCGAGATTGAGCTGTGCCATCAGAGGGTCGGTAAAGCGGGCAGGTTTATTGGTGACCACGCCCCATAAAATGTTGTTCTGTTCCAGCTGCTCCAGTAGAGACTCCATTCCGCTCATCAGTGTGGTCTCTCGGGTCAGGTTATTCATATAGACAGAGAGTAGATTCTGACGGTATTGCTCAAAAGTGGCCTTATCGAGATTGCGCCCAAACCCCAGCTCAATCAGTGGCGCACTACCGTTGGAGGCAACCGCACGGATTGGCTCTAGTGGTAGCGCTGTTTTGCCCGCCTCAATCAGAGTTTGGTTAAGAGCATAGGCAAGATCAGGTGCGGTATCAGCTAAAGTACCATCCAGATCAAACAGAACTGCCCTAATCTTGGAGTGGGCGGGCATGGGCAAAGTAGTTGACGTCGACGTTCGATCCTAATGAGTAGACCATGGTGAGTGGGTTATAGTGCATCCCCGTGAGGTCATCCAGCGCTAGATTAGCGTGGCGTGTCCACTGCTCCATCTCTGCGGGTTTAATGAACTTGTCATGCTCATGGGTCCCCTTCGGGAGCAGGTTCAAGACGTACTCTGCCCCGATGATCGCCATCATATAGGATTTTAAGTTACGGTTAATGGTGGAGAAGAAGAGGTGCCCCTCCGGCTTTACCAGATCACTGCAGGCCTGAATGGTGGAGCTGGGGTCAGGTACATGCTCCAGCATCTCCATACAGGTGATGATGTCATACTGGTTGGGTTGCTCCTCGGCGAGTGCCTCAACCGGAATTTGGCGGTACTCCACCTCCAATTGTGACTCCAGTAGGTGGAGTTTAGCCACCGAGAGTGGTGCCTCACCCATATCAATCGCTGTGACTGTGGCTCCTGCTCGTGCCATCCCCTCGGAGAGAATGCCCCCTCCACAGCCCACATCCAGAATTTTCATCCCAGCCATCGGTGTAAAGCGCTCGATATAGTCCAGCCGTAGTGGATTCATATCGTGTAGTGGTTTGAACTCACTGTCACGGTCCCACCAGCGGTGGGCTAGTGCCTCAAATTTGGCAATCTCTTCTGGGTCAACGTTACTGTTGTGGTCAGTTTTCTCATTCATGGTGCAATTTTACCCCGCCACTGTTTGGCTTGTCGCTTCACTTTTTCACTGTCTAGTGTGACCAGCTCCCCTTGACGTAGCAGATGTTCGCCGTTGACCCACACCTCTTGTACCTGATGACGTCCAGTGGCATAGGCTAAGAGTGAGGCAACATCGTACAGTGGTTGACTCTCCAGTGTGCTCAGATCGATGGCAATCAGGTCGGCCGCCTTGCCGGGCAGCAGTGAACCGATCTCTTGCTCCAACCCTACTGCGCGAGCTCCATTCAGTGTCGCCATCTGCAGGGACTGGTGCGCTGTAAGGGCCGTTGCATCACCCGCGACCCCCTTGGCCAACAGAGAGGCGGTGCGCATCTCACCCAACAGATCGAGATCATTATTACTGGCCGCGCCATCGGTGCCGACTGCGACATTGACACCCGCCTGCATTAGCTTGTGAACGGGGCAGAAGCCGCTGGCGAGCTTCATGTTCGACTCTGGGCAGTGAATTACGCTGACATTACGCGCTGCCAGTAGTTCGATCTCACTTTCGATTAACTGAGTCATATGGACCGCAGCGAGTCGTGGCCCCAGCAGGCCCAGTTGGTCCAGTCGTTCGAGGGGGCGTAGGCCAGACTGTTTGAGCGAATCACTCACCTCCTGTGCACTCTCGTGGATATGCATGTGGATCGGTAGCTCGAGTTCAGCAGCCAGTACTTGTAGCCGCTCCAGTGGTTCATTGGAGACCGTGTAGGGGGAGTGGGGGGCAAAGGCGGTGTGGATCAGTGGGGAGTTGCGGTACTGTTGATGAATGGCGAGCCCCTTCTGTAGATACGCCTCTGGGCCGCTCCCCCATGCGCTGGGGAAGTCGATCATCAACAGCCCGACCACCGCGCGCATGCCGCACTCCACCGCACTGTGGGCAGTCACTTCAGGAAAGAAGTACATATCATTGAAGCAAGTGGTGCCGCCTCGCAGCATCTCGGCAATCGCCAGCTCAGTCCCGTCTTGTACAAAATTTTCGTCGACCCACTGCCCTTCAACAGGCCAGATGTGCTCCTCTAGCCAGGTCATCAGTGGGAGGTCATCTGCCAATCCACGCAGTAGGGACATTGCAGCATGAGTATGACTATTAACCAGTCCTGGCATCACCGCATGCTCATTTAGCTCAAAGTTCTGTTTGGCCTGAAATGTTGTTTTTGCTTCAGAAGTGGGGAGCAGTGCAAGGATGCGCCCCCCCTCGATAGCAACGGTGTGGTGCTCCAGAACGGTGTTGGCGGGTTCGATGGGAAGCACCCAACGGGCATGAATCAGTGTATCAATAGTCTGCATGCGGGTAAGATTACGGGCTGTCAAAAAAAATACAAGTGAAGGAATAGAATCATGATGATGGATCGCAAAGAGTCACCGGCCATTCAATGGGATGGAGAGCAGCTTATTCTGCTGGATCAGCGCTTGCTGCCGCTGGAGGCACTCTATATCACCTACAGTGATGTAGAGGAGGTGGGGCTGGCGATTCGCGATATGGTGGTACGGGGGGCGCCTGCGATTGGGGTAACGGCCGCTTACGGAGTGGTGTTGGCGGCAAAAAATCGCCTCGGCTGTAGCGTCTGCGGTGTGTGGCGTGCTGCGCTAGAGGATGATCTGGATGAGCTGGCACAGGCACGACCCACCGCCATTAACCTGCACTGGGCAATTGAGCGTATGCGTGCTCTGCTGGATACTCCCGAGAAGGGGCTGGTTGAACGCTTGACGCAGGAGGCTGAGACCATCCACCAGGAGGATATCAATGCCTGTAAAACCATGGGTAAATTGGGCGCGGCATATATTGAGGAGGGGAGTGGGGTACTGACTCACTGTAATGCTGGGGCATTAGCCACCGGGGGCTACGGTACCGCGCTAGGCGTGATCCGTGCTGCTTGGGCAGAAAATCGCCTGAGTGCAGTGTTCGCCGATGAGACCCGTCCTTGGTTGCAGGGGGCGCGTCTTACCGCATGGGAGCTGATTCAAGATGGAATTCCCACCTCGCTACTGGCCGATGGGGCCTCCTCTTGGTTGATGAAGCAGGGCAAGGTGCAGTGGGTTGTGGTGGGGTCAGACCGTATCGCCGCCAATGGGGATGTTGCTAACAAGATCGGTACTTACACCGCTGCGATTGCAGCGCGTCACCACGGCATTAAATTTATGGTGGTCGCCCCAACCTCGACCATTGACCGTAATGTGGCGACTGGAGATGAGATCCCCATTGAGGTGCGTGAGGCGGATGAGCTGTTTGCCTGTAGCAATGGGGGGCGCATGGCAGCAGAAAATGCAACGGGGTGGAACCCGGTATTTGATGTTACCCCCGCCTCTCTGGTTGATCTGATTGTGACAGAGCGTGGAGTGGTGGAGAATCCAACTGCAGAGAAAATTGCCGCGCTGTTTCAATGAGTGAACAGGCTGAATAGTGTTTCCTGTTTTTGAGTGTACCTAACGTTTTGGTTTGCTGCAGTTGACGCAGAGAGCTGGGTGTAAAAGGTGTATTGCTCTATCCCGATGCTAGATACTCTTGTATACTTAATGTTATTGATATATATCATTTAAAATTAAGTGGTTGTAACCAGAAAGGGAACGCGCATCATGAAGAATAATCAACCCGTTACAGAGAAAGAGACAGTAATTCCAGAAGGGGAGACGCTGGTCTCAAAAACGGATAAAAAAGGCACTATTCAGAGTGCCAATGATATCTTTATCAAAATCTCTGGTTTTTCTCAGGATGAGCTTTATGGTCAGAGCCATAATGTGGTGCGTCACCCTGATGTCCCACCCCGTGTATTTGAAGATCTCTGGGAGACCTTGAAGGCGGGTAAGCCGTGGAGTCAGGTGGTTAAAAACCGCTGTAAGGATGGCAGTCACTACTGGGTACACGCCAATGCCTGCCCCATTTTGGAGAACAATCAGGTTGTAGGCTATACCTCGTACCGTACTCCTGTTGTTGATGAGGCGATCAAAAAGGCGACCCAAGCAGCCTATAGGGGGATTGCCAACGGGAGTCTTAGCATTGAGCAGGGGCAGGTTTACACCTCATTTCAGCACACCATTAAGAGAGTACGTATCTGCACCCGACTGCCTTTGGCGCTGAAGAGTGGTCTGGGGGGGCTGCTTTTGTTCCTGTTGATGCTGTTTGCTGGGCAGGCATTGCTTGGCTGGGCATTGCCTTTGAGTGCTGTGCTTGGTGTCTCTTTAGTTGGAGCGCTGGGTACGGGGTTATTCACACAGTACCTGACGGCTCCTCTGGGCGACATCAGAGCGATTATGCGTGAAATCAGCCAGCAAAATTATGATAGCCCGGTTCAGTTTAGCACTACGCCTGAGATCCGTGCGCTACAGGAGCAGTTAAAGATGATGCAGATTCTGACCGGTGTCTCGGTCGATGAGTCACGCAGGGAGGCGGAGCAGAATCGGCGTATTCGAGTAGCCTTGGATAACGTCTCTGCCAATGTGATGGTGGCTGATGAGGAGCGCAATATCATCTACACGAATGAGGCGGTGGAGCAGATGTTGCTGCGTAATGAGCAGGCGATTCAGCAGGAGCTTCCCAATTTCCGTGCGAAGGGGTTAGCGGGCACCACCAATATGGATGTGTTTCATAAGAATCCAGCGCATCAGGCTAAGATGTTGGCCCAGTTTACTCAGCCCATCAGCTCTAATCTGACCATAGGGGGGCGCCACCTCAATCTTGTGGTCAATCCGGTGATTGATCAGAGTAACAAACGTCTGGGCTCTGTTGTCGAGTGGTCGGATGAGACTGAGGAGCGCAGGACTCAGGATCAGTTGAACCAGCTGATTGAGGAGGTACAGCGTGGAGATTTGGATAATAGGATTGATCTCCAAGGGTTGGAAGGGTTCTATAAAACCCTGAGTGAGAACATTAATAGCATGATGGGGGCTGTACGTGCCCCGGTCTTGGCTACGGTAGCAGCACTGCAGAAGATGGAGCAGGGGGACCTCACCAGCCGTATGGGTCAAGATGGTAAAGGGCGCTTTGCTGAGTTGGCGAACAGCTTTAATAACAGTGTGACACGCCAGCAAGAGGTGATTGGTGGAGTGCGTAACAGTGTGGTGGAGGTGGTTGAGCGTTCAGAGGTGGTTGCCGGCTCGGCCAATGACCTTTCTCAGCGTGCTGCGGAGCAGGCCTCTTCACTAGAAGAGACGGCTGCCAGCATGGAAGAGATGGCGGGCACAGTGAAGATGACCGCAGACAATGCAGGTCATGCTAACCAGCTGGTGCAGGATGCACGGGAGGCAGCCAGTAGTGGTAGTGATGTGGCTGCTCAGGCAGCTGATGCGATGGCTAAGATCAGTGATGCCAGTAGCCAGATTTCAGAGATCATCAGTCTGATTGACAGTATCGCCTTTCAAACCAACCTTTTGGCGTTGAATGCGGCTGTTGAGGCGGCTCGTGCAGGCGACCATGGTCGAGGATTTGCGGTGGTAGCGAATGAAGTCCGAGCCTTGGCTCAGCGCTCTTCTGACGCATCGAAAGAGATTCGCCAGTTGATTGAGACCAGTGGTCAGCGAGTTCAAGATGGTGAGGGGCTGGTACGTGCCTCTGCGGACTCTCTAGAGGTGATTATGGGGACCATCAAAAAGCTTTCGGATATTATGGGTGAGATCAACTCAGCCAGCCAAGAGCAGCGTCAAGGGATCGAGCAGGTGAATACTGCGGTATCCCAGTTGGATACAGTCAATCAGCAGAACTCTGCAATGACAGAAGAGTTGGCTTCGGTTAGCCAGTCTCTAGAGAGTGATGCGCTGGAGATGCGCCAGAATACCAGCTTCTTCAATGTGGGAGAGGAGCAGCGCAGAGCGGTGAAAAAGTCGACTGTAAAGGTGAGCAGAGTCAAAACAGAGGCTGCGCCCAGAGCGAAAGTAGCTGCACCTGTAGCAACAGTGGCGGCAGAGGGTGAATGGAGCGAGTTTTGATTTGCAGCAATTGTTAGCTTGGTATTGATCTGTATGCTGAGGAGTGAGAGACTTAACAGAGTGTGGGGGTACCTTATCAGGGATAGATATGTACCCAATTCATGGGTTTGTATGGAGCGATAGATAAAATGGATGTGGGTAAGCAGAGGCCTTGGAGGGTGATGGTTGCAGATGATATGGCCCCGATGCGTAATTTGCTGCGTATGATACTGAGAAAACAAGGTATTTCAGAGTTTGTTTTGGCAGAAGATGGCCAAGAAGCGGTAAATCTGTTTATGAAGGAGTCGCTAAAAAAGCGGCGTCCGGATATTGTGTTACTCGATATTGATATGCCTCGAATGAATGGCTTGGAGGCGTTGCAAGAGATTCGCTCTGTTGATAGCGAAGTTTTTATCGCCATGGTCAGTGCTAATTCGGCGGAGGACTCTGTGGTTGATGCAAAAGAGGCCAGAGTCGACGGTTTTTTGGTGAAACCGATTCGAAGTATTCAGGTTGAAGAGTTGTTAGCGCGTTTTGAGAAGAGGCAGTCAACTAACGCATCATGAAGCGCAATAGCGAAAGGGTTGAAAACCGCCGAGTGTTGGCAGTGGATGATGATCCACTGATTCTGGCCCTCTATCAGCGCCTGTTTAGTGAGAAGGAGGCGGATAAAGCCTCTCAGTATGAGGAGGCGTTAGAGGGGATTACCGGGCTGGTTGGTGGTGAAGAGAAAGAGGTTGATGGGGGGGTAGAGCGGCTTCAGAGATTACCGTTTCACTTAACCAGCTGCTCTCAGGGGGTGGATGCCGTTGCAGCAGTTCGAAGGTCTTGGGAAGAGGAGGCGCCCTACGCCGTTGCTCTGGTTGATATGCGAATGCCTCCAGGTATTGACGGGCTGGAGACGGCGCGCCAGATCCGACAGATGGACAAAGAGGTTCAGCTGGTATTTGTTACCGCGTATAGTGACCATACGACCGATGACATCTGTGCTGAGGTGGGGGGGCAGGTGCTCTTTTTTCATAAGCCATTGCAGATGGAGGAGCTCTATCAGACCGTCCGTAACTGTTGCTGGAGCTGGAATCAGAGTGATGAGCTAAAACAGCTTAAAAATAATCTGGAATACAGAGTTGAGCTACAGACCCAGCGCCTAAGAGAACGGGTGCGTTCTACCGATCTGTTGCATCAAAACGCGGTGACTCGTGAAAAGCGGATTGTCGAGCTCAACCACACAAATAACTATCTACAAGCATACCAAGACCTGCGACTGTTGCTGGCTAGAGAGCCGTTGCCTCAGCCTCGAACTCAGGCTGAAGCGGAAGAGGCGATGAAGCGTAGCGGGTTTGCGGTGACGCTACTGCTGGTTGATGACTCTAGGGCAATTCGTGAAAGTTATCGTGCTCAGCTGGAGTCGATTGGTTTTGTGGTGCGACTTGCGCATGATGTAGAGAGTGGCATGAGCGCAGCACTGGAAGACCCTCCTGATCTGGCACTGATTGATTATATCATGACGGGTGAAAACGGAGACCAACTGGTCCGCAAGCTGAAAGAGAACCCGCATACAACGCTAGTTTTGCCTGTCCTGTTTAGTAATGTGCTGGATGAGGTCTCAGCGGTGGTTGCGGGGTGGGTCTATTGGTTGCAGAAGGATGAAGGGCTGAAGGTGCTATTGCAAAAAATGGCACTGATCCGAGATTACATTGTTGATCAGCGTCTGGGCGAAGAGAACAAAGCCGAGCAGCTGGAGAAAGAGTTAGCAGCACCTCAGGAGGAAGAGGAGAATCGACGTGTGCTGCTGGTGGATGATGAGCAAGCTAACCTCGGTTTTCTACTCTCAACATTGGGAGAAGATGCCGGCGATACGGATTTAGAGGATGACTTGGGGCAGCTCATGGATGTGATGGGCATTGATCCGGGAGATAGTGGGAAGGAGGGAGCATCCGCCGGATTTGATGTGACTACAGTGACTCAGGGAGATGATGCAGTAACTGCGGTGTTGGAGGCGCAGCAGGCAGGTGCTCCATTTGCTATCGCGTTAATTGATATGCGCATGCCGCCAGGCATTGATGGCTTGGAGACCGCGCGACAGATTCGGCAGATCTCTAATGAGATTGAGATTGTGATTACCACCGCCTACAGCGACTACACCTTGGCAGAGATTCGAGAGGTGCTGGGGAATAACTTCTCTTTTATGGGGAAACCATTCAATCGGGACGAGGTCTCACAGCGTGTCATTGAAGGGTGCTCCAAATGGAACTTGAGTAACCACAGTTATACAACGCATCAGGCACTGCTGAGTCTGGCAGAGGAGATGCAGGAAGAGATTCGTCGTCGTCAAGAGACTGAGCGTAAGCTGGAGGAGGCGAATAAAACCAAGGATGACTTCCTCTCCAGTATGAGTCATGAGTTGCGTACACCGCTGACAACCATTATCGGTTATAACGAGGTGTTGAGAGAGGAGCCACAGATGCTTGCGCAGTATCGAGAGATGCTTGATAGCAGTATCTTGGCAGGTAAGACTCTGCTGCAGCTGGTGAATGATATTCTTGATATGTCGAAGATCCGTGCAGGTAAGTTTGAACTGAATGAACAGCCCTTTGATCTGCGTAAGGTGATGATCGACCTGAGTGAGCTGGTTAAGGTCTACGGTACTGAGCTGGGGGTGACTGTAAGGCTGAGAATTGATGAGGAGGCCGAGGCCAGCCTTAAAACATTGTGGATAGGTGATGATATACGCATCTCTCAAATCCTCTTTAATCTGCTGAGCAATGCGGTTAAATTTAGTGATGGTCGCGGTGAAGTGTATCTCCATCTTGGGGTTGTGCATGAGCCATCGGCGACGGCTCCCGGACTGAAACACTTCAAGCTACAGGTGGAGGATCACGGTGTGGGGATGTCGCAGGAGATGCTCTCTCGCCTCTTTACCCCATTTGAGCAGGCGGATAGTTCTACCTCTCGTCGTTTTGGGGGAACGGGTTTGGGGCTGTTTATTGCGCAGCAGCTGGTGCAGATGATGGGTGGCTTGATCCGTGTGGAGAGCCAAGAGGGTGTCGGTTCTACCTTTACCGTGGAGTTGCCACTGAAGGAGACCGATACCGAGGTGAATGAAGAGTCATCGCGTCTTGAGCGTGCCAGAGCGACAGACTCGAGCGAAGTGCCTCAGCTGGAAGGGCGTGTGCTGTTGGCTGAGGACACCGTTCAGCTGCAGCGCTTGGCTGTGTTGCTGATTGAGAAGTGTGGGCTGCAGGTTGATGTGGCGGAAAATGGCCGAGAGGCGCTAGAGATGGGGCTGCAGAAAAACTATGGGCTAATTTTGATGGACATGCAGATGCCAGAGATGGATGGTATTGAGGCCACCCAGGCGCTAAGTGATCAGGGGTGTAAGATACCGGTGGTAGCCTTAACTGCAAATGTGATGCAGCAGCACCGGGAGGCCTTCGAAGAGGCGGGTTGTAGAGGGTTCCTCTCTAAGCCAATTCGACGCTCCATGCTCTATGCGGTACTGGAAGAGTATTTTCCTGCGTGTAGTAACAGTGAAGATGATTGGGCGGCGGCACAGATGACAGACCTTGAGGTGGATGATGGTGTTGTTGATGAGGTCGTTGATGATGAAGATGATCTAAGCAGCCTGATTGATGATGAGATGTGGGAAGAGTTTTGGGAGTATCTGACTGGGGCAGAGAAAGAGCTGGAAGAGGCTTACGAAGATCAGAACTGGGATGAGTTGCGGGGGGTGGCACATGCCATTAAAGGGGTGGGAAGCTCCTATGGGCAGCCTGAGATGACTAAGATTGCTGCGGGACTGCAAGATTGCGCCCCCTCTGGGGATGAACAACAGATCACGCCGCTATATCAGCAGCTGACATCATTGCTGAAACGGAAAAATCCCAACCATGCAACAGAGTGATCTATCGTAACTGAGGGTAATGGTGAAGCGGGTTTATGATGAAGCAGCTATCCCCCTATCTGCTGCTTATTGCAGTCGCTTATCTCTCTGTAGGGCGCTGTTATGGTGTTGAGCTTGATGTACGCTCTACGGTAGAAGTGGTTCGTGAGGAGGTATCAGGGGCAGAGCGGGTGCTCAATGCTGAACCTGAACCTGAACCTGAACCTGAACCTGAACAGGCTTCGGAGCTGCCTCCTGTAGAGTTGATTGAAGAGCCACAGCAAGCGATGGAGTCTGTGCAGGATGAAGCGCTAGATGAAGCGCTAGAGAGTGACCTAGAAGATGCCGAAGCCGAACTGGGCCCAGATGAAGAGTGGGTCTATGTCGATGAAGAGGAGTACGAGGATGACGAGCCTGAACCCTCTGCCCCAGCGTTTCGTAGTCCTGTTGTGTTCTTTCTGCCGCTCTTGGCACTGCTCTGGTTTGTGATGATGCGGATTGGTCGCCGTCGTACCCCCTCTAATTCACAGCTGGCCCGAGAAGAGGCCTTCTCTGAGGCGCTCTCCTATAAGGGGCGTAAGGAGGTAGAGACACAGCGCTGTACAACTAAATCGAGTAAGGATGGTCCTGCTTTCTAGAGGATTTATCGCCCCAATTCTGATAGAATCGGTGGCTTGTTTGGTGCGGTTTTGTTTGGCGGGCTTTCAAGGCTCACACCGCATATCACTAGATGGTTCCAGAGAGAAGCAGTAGAAGATTAATGACTGAATTTGCAAAGGAAGTTCTCCCGATCAATATCGAGGAGGAGATGCGGAAATCGTACCTAGACTATGCCATGAGTGTGATTGTCGGGCGTGCGCTTCCCGATGCTCGGGATGGGTTGAAGCCAGTTCACCGTCGTGTGCTCTACGCGATGCACGAACTGGGTAATGACTGGAACAAAGCCTACAAAAAATCAGCCCGTATCGTCGGTGATGTGATTGGTAAATACCATCCGCATGGTGATACCGCTGTCTACGACACCATCGTGCGTATGGCACAACCCTTCTCACTACGCTATATGCTGGTGGATGGGCAGGGTAACTTTGGTTCGGTGGACGGCGACTCCGCAGCAGCGATGCGATATACCGAAATCCGCATGTCTAAGATCGCTCATGACCTGTTGATGGACCTTGACAAAGAGACGGTCGACTTTACCCCCAACTACGATGAGAGTGAGCATGAACCCGCCATTCTGCCAACCCGACTCCCCAACCTGCTGATCAATGGTTCAGAGGGTATTGCAGTGGGTATGGCGACCAAGATCCCACCCCACAACCTCACTGAGGTGGTGAGTGCCACCATTGCTCTGGTGGATAACCCTGAGCTGGAGATCAGCGATTTGATGGAGCATCTGCCGGGGCCTGACTTCCCCACTGGAGCGATCATCAATGGGGTCAAAGGTATTCATGAGGCCTACAGGACTGGACGAGGGCGCATCTATCTGCGTTCCCTCACCCATGTAGAGGGGGAGGAGGGGAAGAAGCAGACGCTGGTAGTGGATGAGTTGCCATTCCAGGTCAACAAAGCGAGACTGTTAGAGCGCATTGGTGAGCTGGTGCGTGAGAAGAAGATTACCGGTATCTCTGGGTTGCGAGATGAGTCCGATAAGGATGGTATGCGCATGGTGATCGAACTCAAGCGCGGTGAAGTGGCTGAGGTGGTGCGCAATAACCTCTTTAAGCACACCGCGATGCAGAATGTTTTCGGCATCAACATGGTGGCGCTGGTGGATGGACAGCCTCAGTTGATCAACCTGAAGCAGGCGTTGGAGGTGTTTATCCGTCACCGCCGTGAGGTGGTGACCCGCCGTACCCTGTTTGAGCTGCGTAAGGCGCGTGAGCGTGCCCATGTGTTGGAAGGGCTGGCGATTGCGCTGACCAATATCGATCCGATCATTGCACTGATTAAATCCTCTACAAACCCTGCTGAGGCCAAGACCAAGTTGATGGCACAGGGGTGGCCTCCCGGGATCGTGATCGACATGCTCGATCGTGGGGACGCTGCGGATACACGTCCTGAAAATCTAGAGGCGGGCTATGGTCTGGTCAATGACCTCTATCAGCTCTCTCCAGTGCAGGCGCAGGCGATCCTCGATCTGAAACTTCACCGCCTCACTGGGTTGGAGAAGGATAAGATTCTAGAGGAGTACAAGGCGCTGCTGGACAAGATTGCAGAGCTGTTAAATATCCTGCGTGATCCGGATCGCCTGATGGAGGTGATCCGCGAAGAGCTGGTGGAGATGCGTGATAAGTATGGCGATGAGCGCAAGACCGAGATCACCCAGAGTGAGGCAGACCTGTCGCTGGAAGATCTGATTACCGAAGAGGATATGGTGGTTACCCTCTCCAACGGAGGCTATGCTAAGGCACAGCCCGTCGCAGACTATAGTGCGCAACGCCGAGGTGGACGCGGTAAGAGCGCAGCGGCAACCAAGGATGAGGACTTTATTGAAAAGTTGATTGTGGCCAATAGCCACGACACCATTCTCTGCTTCTCTACCCGAGGGCGACTCTACTGGCTTAAGGTGTATCAACTGCCGCAGGCGGGCCGAACCGCGCGTGGTCGCCCCATTAATAACCTGCTGCCGCTGGAAGAGGGAGAGCGTATCACCGCATTCCTGCCGGTACGTGAATACACAGAAGATCAATATGTGTTTATGGCGACTACCAGTGGTATCGTCAAGAAGACCCCATTGACCGACTTCTCCCGCCCCAGAACGGCGGGAATCATTGCGGTTGAGCTGCGAGATGAAGACGAGCTGGTAGGCGTAGAGCTGACCAATGGTGAGCGCGATATTATGCTCTTTGCCAGTGGTGGTAAGGCGGTGCGCTTTAATGAGGCGGCGGTACGTGCCATGGGCCGTACAGCACGTGGGGTTAAGGGGATGGTGCTGGCTGCGGGTGAGCATGTCATCTCACTGCTGGTGCCAGAGAAGAAGTTCATTCTTAGCGCTACCGAAAATGGTTTTGGGAAACGTACCTTGGTAGAGGAGTTCGCCAGTAAGGGGCGCGGGATCAAGGGTGTCTACTCCATCCAAACCTCGGAGCGTAATGGTGCTGTAGTGGGCACCGTGCAGGTGGATGAGGGAGAGGAGATTATGATGATCTCCGATGGCGGCACCTTGGTCCGCACCCGAGTGGATGAGGTCTCGATCTCTTCACGCAATACGCAGGGGGTCACCCTGATTCGACTCGGTTCGGGAGAGAAGTTGGTCGGTATTGAGCGAGTCGAAGAGAGTGAGTCGCAAGATGAGGATGAGGAGAACGATTCCGATTCTGAATAAAATATCTCATAGAAAAACGCCAAGACCTGTTCTTGGCGTTTCTATTTTGAAAAGTTGAAATGTAATAAAAGAGGATAGAGAGCAATGGCAAGAAGCTACAATTTTAGTGCAGGACCGGCAATGTTGCCGACGGCAGTGATTGAACGTGCACAGCAGGAGATGTTGGAGTGGGGTGACTCAGGGATGTCAGTCATGGAGATGAGTCACCGTGGCAAGGATTACATGTCGATTGCACAGAGTGCAGAGGCCAACCTGCGTGAAGTGATGGGGATCCCCGATAACTACAAAGTGCTGTTCCTGCAGGGCGGCGCTTCCAGCCAGTTTGCGATGGTGCCAATGAACCTGCTGCAGGGAAAGAGTGGTGCCGACTACCTCAATACCGGAATGTGGTCGAAGAAGGCGGTTGCCGAGGCCAAGCGTTACTGTGATGTGAATGTTGCTGCAGACACCTCTGAAGGGGGCTTCTGTTCCGTGCCTACGCAGGAGTCACTGAAGCTGAATGCGGATGCCGCCTACGTCCACTACACGCCAAACGAGACTATTGGTGGCGTAGAGTTTGACTACGTGCCAGAGACGGGTGATGTGCCGTTGGTAGCGGATATGTCCTCTACCATCCTTTCGCGTCCAATGGATGTCTCCAAGTATGGGGTGATCTATGCGGGTGCGCAGAAGAATATCGGTCCAGCAGGGTTGACCATTGCCATCGTGCGTGAAGATCTGATCGGTAACGCGATGGAGAACACCCCAGTGATGTTCAACTATGAGACCCATGCGAAGAGTGACTCTATGTACAACACCCCTCCCACCTACAGCTGGTATATGGCGGGTCTAGTATTTGAGTGGATCAAAGAGCAGGGCGGCCTGGCTGCAATGGGAGAGATCAACCAGCGTAAAGCGAACAAGATTTATGAGTTGATTGATAGCTCGGACTTCTACGGTAACCCCGTCGATAAGAATGGCCGTTCCTGGATGAATGTCCCCTTCACCTTGGCCGATGCCGAGTTAGATGGTGCATTCCTCGCGGGTGCAGCAGAGCGTGGTCTGGTTACCCTCAAGGGACACCGTTCCGTTGGTGGTATGCGCGCCAGTATCTACAATGCGATGCCAGAGTCTGGTGTTGATACGTTGGTTGAATTCATGAAAGAGTTCGAGCAGCAAAACGGCTAAGCCATCTCTCCCCTCTCTTACTGTAGAGAGGGGAGAAACATCGCCTCTTGCCCAGAGAGGATGCAGTCAATTTCTACAATTTCTTGTGTGATCGGAGGTCATCAATGAACAAAATTCTTACTTTAAATAATATCTCAGTCTCCGGGCTGGATCGTCTGCCACGCGACTCTTATGAGGTCGCCTCTGAAATTCAGCATCCAGATGCTATTCTATTGCGCTCCTACAAGATGCACGATATGGATATCCCCGAGACCTTGAAGGCGGTGGGTCGTGCGGGTGCCGGAGTGAATAATATTCCACTCGATAAGATGACGGCGCAGGGTGTCGCAGTCTTCAATGCCCCGGGTGCCAATGCCAATGCGGTAAAAGAGTTGGTGATCTCCAGTATGTTGATGGCCAGTCGTAACATTGCTCAGGCGTGGGACTATGCCCGCAACCTCGAAGGGGATGACAGTGTGATCGCCAAAGATGTTGAGGCAGGCAAAAAGAAGTATGTCGGTTTTGAGCTGCCAGGACGCACCTTGGGTGTAATCGGTCTGGGAGCGATTGGTGTGCAGATTGCCAATGCTGCGATCTCACTGGGGATGAAGGTGGTTGGTTATGACCCAACAATGACTATTCAGAGTGCTTGGAACCTCTCCTCAGAGGCGGTACGCGCCCACAGTGTAGAGGAGCTGTTGTCCGAAGCGGACTTCATCACCTTCCATGTGCCATTGATTGATGCGACCCGTAATATGATCAATGCAGATCGTCTGAAAATCATGAAAGACAACGTGGTGATCATGAACTTTGCTCGTGGTGGAATTATTGATGATACGGCTGTGTTGGAGGCGCTCGACTCGGGCAAGGTCTACTCCTATATTAATGACTTCCCGACCAATGAAAACAAGAATCACCCCCGTGTGGTCTGCTTGCCGCATCTAGGAGCATCCACTGCCGAGGCAGAGGATAACTGTGCCATTATGGTCGCCGATCAGGTCAAAGATTATCTGGAGAACGGTAACGTGACCAACTCTGTGAACTTCCCAGAGATGAAGATGCCACGTGCTGGTGCCGCTCGAATTACCGTGGCCAACTCCAATGTCCCCAATATGGTGGGGCAGATCACCTCACTGTTGGCCGATGCGGGAATCAATATCGTCGATATGATGAACAAATCGCGCGATGAGATCGCCTACAACCTGCTGGATGTGGAGAGTGAAGTTGGGGATGATGTAGTTGAGAAAATCCAAGCGATTGAAGGGGTGCTTTCGGTACGGGTTGTTTAACCGTTCCACTGTTGTTGATGATAAAAGGGCCTCTCTGTACTTTTCAGAGAGGCCCTTTCTGTGTGTGGGGGATGTTTGTTATAGAGTGCTGTTGAGCTTTGAGGTAGACTGCGCTCATGTCTGGAGAGAAACGATTAGGTGAAATTCGCGACGAGATTGACCAGCTGGATCAGCAGATTCAGCAGTTGATCAGTCAACGTGCACTACTGGCACAAGAGGTTGCTGAGACCAAGCTGGCCACAGCAGAGGCGGGGGCTTCGGTGGCCTTCTATCGCCCCGAGCGTGAGGCTCAGGTGCTGGCCCGAGTGATGGAGCGAAATCAGGGGCCTCTGGGCGATGAGGAGATGGCGCGGCTGTTCCGAGAGGTGATGTCCGCCTGTCTGGCTCTGGAGCAGCCGATGCGCATCGCCTTCCTCGGGCCTGCAGGAACCTTTACCCAAGCGGCTGCACTGAAGCAGTTTGGGCACTCGGTAAACACCTTGCCAATGGCCTCCATTCCTGCCGTATTCCATGATGTTGAGTCGGACCATGCTCACTATGGTGTGGTTCCTGTGGAGAACTCTACCGAAGGGGTGATCAGCCACACGCTGGATATGTTTATCAACTCACCGTTGCGTATCAATGGGGAGGTGGAGCTGCGTATTCACCACTACTTGATGAGTCAAGGTACAGACTTGAGTCAGGTGAAACGTATCTACTCTCATCAACAGTCACTGGCGCAGTGCCGAGACTGGCTGGATGAGCACCTAGAGGGGGTGGATCAGATTACCGTCTCCAGTAATGCCGAGGCGGCACGTATCGCCTTGAAAGAGCCGGGTGCAGCGGCCATTGCTGGTGAGGTCGCCTCAGAGATCTACAAACTCAATGTGCTGGCACGCAATATTGAGGATGAACCAGATAACACCACCCGTTTCTTGGTGGTCGGTAAACAGTCACCAGCCCCCAGTGGACATGATAAAACTTCATTGTTGGTCTCTACCCACAACCGCCCTGGTGCGCTCTATGAGTTGCTCTCCCCATTTTCCGATAATGGGGTCTCGATGAGCCGCATTGAGTCTCGTCCTTCGCGTCGTGGTAACTGGGATTACCTCTTCTTTGTCGATATTGATGGTCATGCGGAAGATGATAATGTGAAGCATGCTCTGAAGACCCTTGAGTCTGGTGCCACCATGTTCCGTGTTCTTGGCTCTTACCCTAAAGCAATTCTTTAACATGCCTAATTGTGATCTATACACTTATGCCGCAAGTGGTGTACAAGGGCTTCACCCCTATCAGCCGGGGAAACCGATCTCCACGCTGGCACGTGAGATTGGAATGGATGAGTCCAACATCATCAAGCTGGCCTCAAATGAGAACCCATTAGGTCCTTCACCCAAGGTCAATGCAGCTGTCACTGCGCAACTGAGCGAGCAGGCGCGTTACCCAGATGGGGGTACCGTCGAGCTGCGAGCGCAGTTGGCTCAGCACCACGGTTGTAAGGCTGAACAGATCACCGTGGGAAATGGCTCCAATGATGTGTTGGACCTGATCGCGCGGGTCTTTTTGGGAGAGGGGGTTTCTGGAGAGAGGTGTTCTACGGTCTTCTCTCAACACGCCTTTGCGGTCTATCCACTCTCTTCACAGGCGGTGGGGGCAGAACTCATCACTGTTCCTGCGAAACAGTGGGGGCATGATCTAGAGGCGATGGCAGCGGCAGTTAGAGAGGATACGCGTGTGGTGTGGGTGGCCAACCCCAATAACCCCACCGGTACCTGGGTTGGGCATGATGCACTCTACCGTTTTTTGCAGCAGATTCCTGCCGAGGTGGTTGTAGTGGTGGATGAGGCCTATATTGAGTTTGTTGCGGACACGGACTATCCTGACAGTTCACAATGGTTGGAAGAGTTCCCCAATCTGATTGTGACCCGTACCTTCTCCAAGGCGTATGGGCTTGCAGGGTATCGAATTGGCTACGGTCTCTCCAGTGAAGGGGTAGCGGATCTGTTGAATCGAGTGCGCCAGCCTTTTAATGTGAATGCATTGGCGCAGGTGGCAGCCATCGCTGCACTGGATGACCCAGCGCATGTTGAGAGAGGTGTGGCGCTAAATAGCGCCGAGATGATGAAGATGACACACGCCTTTGAGCACCTGAAACTGGAGTGGATTCCATCGGTCGGTAATTTTGTCTCGGTTGATCTCGGTCAGCCTGCGATGCCGATTTTTGCTGCACTGGAGCAACAGGGGGTAATCACTCGCCCCGTTGCCAACTACGGGTTGCCCAACCATCTACGTATCTCTATCGGGCTGCCCGAAGAGAACCAGCGCTCTATTCAGGTGTTGACCCAAATTTTGAGAGAGCAAGCATGATCCAACGTTTGGCACTATTAGGGGTGGGGTTGATTGGTAGTTCACTGGTACGTGCGCTAAAAGAGAAGCAGGCGGTACAGCATGTGGTTGGCTATGGACGAGGTGAAAAGAATCTGCAAGAGGCGCTGGAGCTGGGGGTGATTGATGAGATCGCTACCAGTGTGGCCGACGCGGTAGATGGTGCGGATATGGTGGTGGTTGCGGTGCCGTTGGGTGCGGTTAAAGGGCTCTTTGCTGAGATGAAGGGGAAGCTCTCCGAGAATGCTGTGGTTACCGATGTGGGTAGTGTGAAGTGGAGTGTGGTGCGGGATGCACAGCAGGTCTTTACCACCGTGCCCCCACGACTGATTCCGGGGCACCCCATTGCTGGTACCGAGAAGAGTGGGGCTGCGGCCTCCTTTGCAGAGCTCTACCAAGGTCGACGGGTGATTCTGACCCCGCTGGATAACCGAGATGAGGATGCACTGCAGAAAGTCACTGCGATGTGGGAGCTGGCGGGGGCTGAGGTGGTGGAGATGGGGGTGCAACACCATGATGAGGTGTTGGCAGCCACCAGCCACCTGCCGCACTTGTTGGCTTATGGCCTAGTGGATGCGTTGGCTAGGCAGGATGCGCATCGGGAAATTTTCCGTTTTGCGGCGGGGGGCTTCCGTGACTTTAGTCGCATCGCCTCCAGTGATCCGACCATGTGGCGTGATATCGCTATGGCTAATCGCAAACCCTTGTTAGAGACGTTGGATCAATTTCGTAAAGAGCTGGATGAGGTTGAGTCGATGATTCAGGATAAGGATGGCGATGCGTTGCTGGAGCTGTTTAGTCGGGCCAAGCAGGCGCGGGATGAACATTATGAGTAGTGAGCTGTGAGCTGCTGAAGTAGCAGATCCAGCACAGCTGCGGCTCTCATTATGGCACTGCTTTTAGCTCCTTCCCCATTAAGGGGGAAGGCGGGGATGGGGGTGGGATGCATAATTAGGGACTTAAAGAGCTATTGAGAATTGCTGCACTCGGTGTTCTCTGTGGTTACAATAGCTTTTTTGATGGTAAGGTTTTCTGATGTCTAATCTAAAATTCAAAGTTCAACCGGGTGGCCAGTTGAACGGCACAATTCGTGTACCGGGAGATAAATCAATCTCCCACCGCTCTATCATGTTGGGCTCTCTGGCTGAGGGTACTACAGAGGTCAGTGGGTTTTTGCAGGGTGAGGATAGTCTCGCTACGCTCAATGCTTTCCGGCAGATGGGGGTCCAGATTGAAGGCCCCAGTGATGAGGGTCGGGTGACCGTTCATGGCGTGGGGATGGATGGACTGCAGCCGTCTGATCAGGCGCTGGATTTGGGGAACTCCGGTACCTCTATGCGCCTGCTCTCTGGGTTGCTCTCCGGGCAGGCCTTTGATGTAACGCTGGAGGGAGATGAGTCGCTCTCCGGTCGTCCGATGCGTCGTGTTACTGACCCCTTGGCAGAGATGGGTGCCATCATCGAGACGGAGGCAGATGGCACTGCACCACTGAAGATTCGCGGAGGCGCACCCCTGAAAGGGTTTCACTATGAGATGCCGATGGCCAGTGCGCAGGTAAAATCTTGCCTGCTGTTGGCAGGGCTTTATGCGGAGGGCGAGACTTGTGTGACCGAGCCTGCCCCTACGCGAGACCATACCGAACGTATGTTGAATGGATTTGGAGTAGCTGTGACGCGCAGTGGAGACAAAATTTGTCTGCAGGGGGGAGGCAAGTTGCAGGCTGCTGAGGTGGATGTCCCTGCCGATATCTCATCCACGGCCTTCTTTCTGGTCGGTGCCTCGATTGCATCAGGTTCCGATTTGACGCTGGAGCATGTTGGCATCAACCCCACCCGTATCGGGGTGATCAATATCCTACGCGCAATGGGGGCCAATATCGAGGTGTTGAATGAGCGGGTCTCTGGTGGAGAGCCGGTTGCCGACCTGCGTGTGCAGTCTGCAGCGCTGCACGGTATTGAGATTCCTGTTGATCAGGTACCGCTGGCGATTGATGAATTTCCGGCACTGTTTGTTGCCGCCGCGTGTGCAGAGGGGGAGACCACATTGAGAGGGGCAGAAGAGTTACGGGTGAAGGAGAGTGACCGTATTCAGGTGATGGCAGATGGGCTGACTACCTTGGGGATTGATGCCAAACCGACAGCAGATGGCATCGTGATTCAGGGCGGTACGATGGGGGGTGGAACCGTCTACTCTCACCACGATCACCGTATCTCCATGTCCTTCGCGATGGCGGCACTGTGTGCCACGGCACCGATTGAGATTGAGGGGTGTGACAATGTGAACACCTCCTTCCCCGGATTTAGTGATTTAGCGGCCCGTGTTGGTCTGAATATTGAGGCATACTCATCATGAGCGGAGCGGTGATTACTATTGATGGACCGGGTGGTGCCGGTAAAGGGACCGTCTCTCTGGCTGTTGCGCATCAGTTGGGGTGGGACTACTTGGATAGCGGAGCCCTCTATCGGGTGCTGGGGCTCTCCGCCAGCAGAAAAGGGATCGCCTTTGATGATGAGCCGGCACTCGCTGCCGAGGCAGCGCAACTGGGTGTCAGTTTTGGAGCGGATGATCCTAATTTAGGGGTGCGTGTACTGCTTAATGGTGCGGAGGTGACCCAAGATATTCGTACAGAAACAGCAGGTAAGGCTGCTTCACAGGTTGCTGCAGTGCCTGCCGTGCGCAGTGCACTGTTGCAGCGTCAGCGTGACTTTGAACAGCCTTCGGGGCTGGTTGCAGATGGCCGCGATATGGGAACAACGGTTTTTCCTGATGCAGGATTAAAAATTTTTCTGACGGCAAGTGCTGAAGAACGGGCAAAACGACGGTATAAGCAGTTGATCGCGAAAGGGGACGATGCTAATATTCGCGCCCTTCAGCAGGAAATAGAGGCGCGTGATCGTATGGATTCCGAACGCTCAGTATCTCCATTGCGTCCTGCTGAAAATGCAGTGATGCTCGACAGCACCTCAATGAGTATTGATGAGGTGGTTTCAGCAGTGCTGGCGCTGGCTACAGAGCGTGGCCTGTCGGTATAGCTGCAGTGTGTAGAATTTTTTTGGTGGAGAGGATTGATGGTTCGATTCTCTCTGTTTTTTTTGGGCTGATCAGAAGCCCCATAACCATCAATGGTAATTAGCAAACCCGCCGTTGGATGTGATTTTAGGAAAGATTATTATGAGTGAGATGAGTGAGAGTTTTGCCGATCTACTGGAAGAGAGCTTCCGTTCAACCGTCATGCAGAATGGCGATTTGGTCAGTGGTACCGTAATTGATGTCACCGATGAGGTGGTATTGGTTGATGCGGGGCTGAAGACTGAGGCAGCGATCCCAACCGAGCAGTTCCGTAGTCGCGAAGGCGAGCTGGAAGTGAAGATTGGCGACATCGTAGAAGTAGCTCTGGAAGCGGTAGCTGATGGCTATGGTGAGACTATCCTCTCTCGCGAGAAGGCCAAGCGCCAAGAGGCGTGGACACGTCTGCAGGTGGCTTTGGATGCCAACGATACCGTAGTCGGTATGATCAGTGGCAAGGTTCGTGGCGGCTTTACCGTCGATCTCGACGATATCCGTGCCTTCCTGCCTGGATCACTGGTTGACGTCCGCCCTGTACGTGACACCACTTACCTTGAAGGTAAGGACCTTGAGTTTAAGGTGATCAAGCTGGACCAGAAGCGCAACAATGTTGTGGTCTCCCGCCGTGCGGTGGTTGAGGCAGAGTACAGTGCAGAGCGCGAAGAGCTGCTCAAAACTCTGGAAGAGGGCGCTACCATTAAGGGTATCGTCAAGAACCTTACCGATTACGGTGCGTTCATCGACTTGGGTGGTATTGACGGCCTGTTGCATATCACTGATATGGCATGGAAGCGTGTACGTCACCCATCCGAAGTAGTGAATGTCGGTGAAGAGATCGAAGTTCAGGTACTGCGTTATGACCGCGAGCGTAACCGCGTATCTCTCGGCCTGAAGCAGATGGGCGACGACCCATGGATGAATATTGCACGTCGCTACCCAGCGGGTACCCGTGTATTTGGTAAGATCACTAACATCGCCGATTACGGTTCATTTGTTGAGATCGAAGATGGCGTAGAGGGTCTGGTTCACACCTCTGAGATGGATTGGACCAACAAGAATATCCACCCATCCAAGGTTGTTGCCATGGGCGATGAGGTTGAGGTGATGGTGCTGGATATCGACGAAGAGCGTCGTCGTATCTCTCTCGGCATGAAGCAGTGTAAGGCCAACCCTTGGGAGCTGTTCAGCAGCACACACAAGAAGGGCGACCGCATTGTGGGCAACATCAAGTCCATCACTGAGTTTGGTATCTTTATCGGTCTGGACGGTGATATTGATGGTCTGGTTCATCTCTCTGACATCTCCTGGCAGGAGAATGGTGAAGAGCTTATTCGCAATTACGCGAAGGGTGATGAGGTTGAGACAGTGGTACTGGCGATTGATGCAGAGCGTGAGCGTATCTCTCTCGGTATCAAGC
>Ga0209576_1000294_pt1 | contig 37600 bp, 26 predicted proteins | sample SaaInlV_DNA_135m_FD_184686 | JGI IMG/M metagenome (GOLD analysis project Ga0209576, IMG submission 184686) | Marine microbial communities from expanding oxygen minimum zones in the Saanich Inlet - SI075_LV_DNA_135m (SPAdes) (version 2) | ecosystem: Environmental > Aquatic > Marine > Unclassified... | reverse complement strand
CCAGAATGAAGGATACCGTGGTGAGACTCACCACACTGCTAAACCCAAGAAACCTGATCGATGAGCTAGTTACATCCGCTTCGCAACTGCTGGAACCGGTCAGGCCGGGGCGATCAAACAAGAGAAAACCGAGGCCGGCTGCGGGGCATCGGTACAAGCACAGCTACAAAGGGCTGCGGTGAGGCTTAAGTTAATGACATTGGCATCGACTCCGGTGAGTCCTCCAAGCTTGCTTAGCGCATGGATTGCATCGCTATCATCCACTTTTACTACTCGGCTCGGAGTCTGCCCTTTCTCACCACTCTCTAAGGCTGTAGCAAGTTGTTGTACCCCCTGATGATACTGGCCAATCACCTGCTCAATCTGTTCAATCCACTCCAGCTCTTGTGAGGTGATGCCAGCTATAGCTCTAAATCGCCCCAAAACATCAGTGACCTGTTGATAATTCTCTTCAGCCAGTTTTCTATATTGATCGCTACCACTCAGTGCATATTTATTAATGTTATGCGTTAGGCCTCCATATCCCACCAAATCCTTTAGCTGCCACAACAACTTGATCTTATCTTCGCGCTTCTGTAACAGGCTTCGTTTAGAGAGTACTGCACCAACAACCTTTGAATCCATCTGCTGCAGGAACAGGGCTCGCTGATCTGCAGTTGCATTACTATAAAAGGCTTCCTGTTTGATCTCTTGATCAGAGATATAGCGGTTAACAGCACGCCTCTTCTCACTACTGATCTTGCCATTAGTGAATACAGCATTGAGCGCACCACGCTCCTGCCCTGCCCGCTCCTTCATCCACAGCAGTGCAACCAGTGCATTTAATTTTTTTGCTGCCGAAGAGTCGGTTACACCAATAGCCAACTGCTCAATCAGTTTCAGCGCCATCGAATTAACTTGAGAATAGTAGCCAAATGCTCCCGATTTTGGTTGTAATTGATCAACCGCCAACCTAACAGAGGCGCGCTGCTGTAACTGTTTACTGAGTTGCTGCAACTGCTGAACCACTTCATCCCCAAACTGGGCCGTATCAACCTCCTGCAGAGCACGTTTCAGCACAACCACTTTCTCATCGGCAACTATTCGCTGCGGGGTCAATTTTTCTCGATTGCTACTACCGCCACTGGCAATAAAGCCAGCAGTCATACCGCGCTCTACCGCAAAATTATGGGCAACCGCATCCAGTAACCGAGCAAAAGAGACACGCTCTACAACCTTCTCTACCTCAATTAGCTCAGCACGTTTATTTTGTGCGCTTTGTGTTGCCATCATCACCAACGCTATCATCGGTGGCAACAACATCACTCCAAGCTTAAATGGAATTGGCAAATCATGAATTTTGCGCAACATAAGTGGCTTCTCTCTACTGTTTTAATATGGCACTGATTGTGGGTACATAAAGATTGAGCACAATACCCACAAAGCGCTATACATCCCTGTTATATCAGTTTTCTTATATTCAAAAACTGCACTCTAGGAGCTTGTCCGAGAATAGATAGCAGACAAAACAAAGGGGGGGGGTAACGCCATGCATTACCCCCCCTTTTTCTATTTGCGCTACAAACCTCTGCTACAGGTCGTATCCACGCTCCTCATGAGAGGCGATATCCAACCCTTCAGTCTCTTCATCAAGAGTCACACGCAAACCATCGGTCATCATTGCGACCACCTTGAGAATGAGCCACGTCGCAAGCGCCGTATAGACTGCTGTTGCAACCACACCGATAAACTGCACCCACACTTGGTCAGCCATGGTCACCCCTTCAGCCAGCCCTTGCCCACTAAAGATACCCAGCTGGTCCGAAGCGAATACACCCGCCATCAGCGTACCGATAATGCCACCCACACCATGCACGGGAAACACGTCCAGCGAGTCATCAATCTTCCACACCCGCTTCACCAGCAGCACCATATTGAAACAGACTACGCCTGCAACCACACCAATCACCAATGCACCGCCGGGTCCAACAAAACCGGAGGCTGGAGTGATGGTACCCAGCCCTGCCACCATCCCAGTAACGGTACCCAGCGCTGTGGGCATGCCAAACTTCTTCCACTCATAAACCATCCAGGTGACCGCCCCAGCAGATGCTGAAATATGGGTCACCAAAATCGCCATCGCTGCATCACCGTTCGCAGCCAACGCACTACCGCCATTAAAGCCAAACCACCCCACCCAGAGCATTCCTGCACCAGTTACCGTCATGGTCATATTGTGTGGCGGCATCGCAGTACCGGGAAAGCCTTTACGAGGCCCCAGTACCAGCGCAGCAACCAGAGCGGCCACACCTGCGGTGACATGGACCACGGTACCGCCCGCAAAATCGAGTAGCCCCATCTCACCCAACCAACCACCACCCCAAACCCAGTGAGTAACCGGCGCATAAACTACCAGCAACCAGAAGGCCGAAAACAGCAGTACTGCGGAGAACTTCATACGCTCTGCAAAGCCACCCACAATCAACGCTGGGGTAATGATCGCAAAGGTCATCTGGAAGGTCGCAAATAGCGACTCTGGCAGATCACCACTCAGCGTATCTTCCTGAATATTGGCAAACAGCACATTGGAGAAACCACCAATCCACCCCCCATTACCATCGGTAAAGGCGATGCTATAACCGACCAATAACCAGAGAATAGAGGCGACCCCAGCAATGGCAAAACATTGCATCAGCACCGAAAGCACATTCTTTGAACGTACCAAGCCACCATAGAAGAGAGCCAAGCCTGGCAGCGCCATAAACAGCACCAGCGCCGTGGAGGTAAGAATCCAAGCAGTATTGGCCCCATTCAGGGTCGCCTCTTCCGCCATCACCACTTCCGGAAGCAACCCCAGCAGGGCTAGCGTAACTCTCTCTATTAATCGATTATGTGGCATCTTTTACTTCTCTTTTCTGTGTATTTGGCTTGTCTATTTACAGCACACCTCTGGTTCATGAGGCACTAAACAAAGCGAAGCGAAGTTAGACCGCTTCAGGACCCGACTCTCCAGTACGGATACGGATAGTCTCTTCCAGATTGGAGACAAAGATCTTGCCATCACCGATCTTACCGGTATTGGCTGCCTCACGAATCACCTCGATCACTCGATCCAGCAGCTCTGCCTTAATCGCAATCTCCAGCTTTACCTTGGGTAGAAAATCAACCACATACTCAGCTCCACGATAGAGTTCCGTATGTCCTTTCTGCCGTCCAAACCCCTTTACCTCGGTGACGGTAACACCATTGACACCGATCTCCGAAAGCGCCTCTCTTACATCGTCCAGCTTAAAAGGCTTGATGATTGCAGTAACCATTTTCATTGTTTCATCTCCATAAAATTCAATCTCGAATAATTCAATTCTGAAGCGCAATCAGATGCGCTTTTGAGCAGTTATGCTCCACATTAATGCAAGAGCATAGCAACAACCGTACCACCATATAATTTCAAATACTTACTTAATATTTACACAGAAAAAAGCACCCCAACGAACCATTATGGTGCAGCAATATAGTTAAACGCACCACGATTGTGCTTGCAACCCAGTTTCGAATCAAAAGCGGGGAGTTGAGTACACGGACTTGGTTATTGGTTCACCCCTTCGAAGAGGGGCGACAGCAGAGTGTATTGCTACAGGGTGTGGCAATCATTAATGAGCAGGGACTAAAATTGCATGCCCAACCTCACCCCTTGAGAAGAGTTAAAGCAGTCACAAAATCATAGCCCTCTATAGCATGAGCAACGGCACCAACGGCCTCCGATCCCAGCTTATCTACAAGCGCATCACGCAGCTCATCAAAGCGTTCACTGGCCTCCATATCGTTCATCGATAACTGCTCACAAAGCTGACTCAGCTTCTGCTGAAACTGCTCTTCTGTAAGCTGAGCACTTTGTACTTTTGGCTCACCAGCACCGGCAAGAGCGTTAAGCTGTTCGATGGAAGCAAACACCTCCAGCAGCCTCTCTGCAAGGGATTCAAACTGAGTCTCTGAGAGACTTTCCCCTTTAATCACAACCTGCTCAACCTGTTTTGCCTGCTCTGCCAGCATATTTGCAGAGAGGTTGCTGGCAGAGCCTTTCAGGGTGTGGATGGTCTGCTTTAGCCCCTTCGAATCTCCCTGTTTTTCAATGGCTCGGAAACGCTCGATAAAATCTCGGTTCTCTTCAGCAAAACTATTCAGGATTTTAAGATAGATGGCCTTGTTACCAATAAGACGCTTAACCCCCTCGGAGAGATTCAGCCCCGGCAGTGAATCAGGCCATGACACCTCTGCTGGAGGGCTATCTGACACAGGCTTATCCTCAACAGCGGCCTGCGCCTTCCCCCAATGCGCCAACTTCTGATAGAGCATCTCCACATCAATAGGCTTGGGCAAATGGTCATTCATCCCCGCCTTCAGCGCCTTCTCCCGATCCCCCTGCATTGCATTGGCCGTCATTGCCAGAATCGAGAGCTCTTGCTCGGGATACTTTTCACGTATCTGGCGGGTCGCCTCATAACCATCCATCAGCGGCATCTGGATATCCATCAAAATGGCATCATAGGAGTTCCGTTCAACCTGCTCAACCGCCTCTACACCGTTATTGGCGATGGTGACTTGGACTCCGGCACTGGAGAGAACCTCTTCTGCCACCTGCTGATTAATCAGGTTATCCTCCACCAACAGTACCCGCATCCCATTAAGCTTATCTATACCGGACTCTTTCTGTTCGGGTACAACATCGGATAGCGACTCCTGTCTGTTTAATGGACACTGCTCGCCCAATGACTGGCAGATCGCCTCCAACAGCTGCGAAGGGGTGACGGGCTTGGTCAGCCAGTTCGCCAAGGTAACATCTGCCGCCTGCTCTTCGGCCTCCCCTCGGTCATACGCCGTCACCATAATGACCACGGGGAGGGAGGAGATCGCACTATCATGCTGAACCATATAGGTGGTCTCAATCCCATCCATTCCCGGCATTTTCCAATCCATCAGCACAATCTGATAAGGCACACTGGCTGCCTCTGCTTGTTCAAGCTCCTGAATAGCAGCACGCCCGGAAGAGACCGTACAGGTGGTAAAGGTGTACTCATTCAATGAGTGTTGAAGCACCTCTCGGGAGGTCTCATTGTCATCTACGATCAGAACCTTCAACCCTTTCATCATCTCATGGGTAAAGCGGGAGGAGGAGCGACTCTCTTCAACCCCCATACGGATGGTAAAGTGGAAGGTAGTGCCCTGACCGGGTTCACTTTCAACCTCGATAGAGCCACCCATCAACTCCACCAGCTGTTTTGAGATCGCAAGACCGAGCCCAGTTCCACCATATTTGCGGGTGGTTGAACTATCGGCTTGAGAGAAAGAGCGGAACAGTCGCCCCTGCTGGGTCTCGGTCATACCAATACCGGTATCTGTCACACTGAAATGAATCAGCGCTTCATCGCCCTCCTGCTGTTGCAGACGAGCCTTGATGATAACCTCCCCTTGGTCGGTAAACTTGATCGCATTATTGGTCAGGTTAATCAGAATTTGCTGTAGACGGGTGGGGTCGCCAAGCAGCTGTGATGGCACACCACTGTCGATATCGAAGACCATCTCCAACCCCTTCTCGGTCGCCTTGATCACAGTGACATCGGAGAGTTGCCCCAGCACCGCACCCAGATCAAAGGAGATACGCTCCATCTCCAGCTGCCCCGCCTCAATTTTGGAGAAGTCGAGAATATCATTAATCAGATTGAGTAGAACCTGAGCCGAGGAGTTGATCTTGGTAAGGTAGTCTCGCTGGCGATTATCCAGCGCTGTCTTCATCGCCAGATGTCCCAGTCCGATAATGGCATTCATCGGGGTGCGAATTTCATGACTCATATTGGCCAAGAAGAGTGACTTGGTTTCGTTAGCGACCTGCGCCTCTCGGCGTTCCCGTTCAGCAGTCTCTTTCTCAATACGTGAACTGATATCCAGTATTGAGCCATCAAAGTGGATAATCTCTCCTCTCTCATCTTTCTCCGCACGGGCCGATATGGAGACCCAGACCGTAGAGCCATCCTTACGGTAGAGCGGTGTTTCAAAGGCATTAACATGACTCTCCTTATCCACCTTGCGGAGCAGCTCATCAAACTGCTCTGGAGCCAGATAACGCCCTTTACGATTAACCTCGGAAGAGAAGACCTCCTGCTCTGACTCATATCCCAACAGTTTGATCATTGCAGGGTTGGCCGCAATCAGATGCCCCGCCGGGGTGAACCGATAAATCCCTTCAACCGAGTTATCAACCAGTGAACGGTACTTCACCTCTGACTCAGTAAGGGTGTTGTAGAGTCGCGCATTCTCCAGCGAGATGGATGCCTGTGCCGCAATGGTGCGCAGTAGCTCAACTCGGCTTGAGGTGAATGCCGCAGTGGTCTGGTTATTCTCCAGATAGACCAATCCGGTCAACTTTCCATAGTGCACAATGGGAATACAGAGTACCGACTTGGGTCGGTTCTGCTGAATATAGGGATCATTCGAGAACAGCGGCTCAACCGCAGCATCATCCAGAATAACCTCTGTGGTGGTACGTACCACATAGTTCACAACCGCAGAAGAGATATCGTTGCAGTGGTTACTAGAGGCCTCGGGGTACTCAATCTCATGATTAATACGAAGCAGCACCTCAACAATCGGGCTCCCCTCATGGATCAGTACCAGCACCCCTTTTTCTGCCCCAGCACTCTCAATCATGATATGCATCATCTTGTTGAGTAGTGGCTTAAGCATGATCTCACCAGAGATCGCCTGAGAGGTACGAAGAATCGCAGAGAGGTCAAGATCCTCAGCCCCGCTAGTACCATATTGGTGATTGGTTGCCCCAACACGGTTACGGGCACTGCTGCCCAGCCATGGATACTGCTGTTTCAACGCCCCAGCCTTGGTGTGAGCCCCCCAAGCCTGATAGCAGCGATAGGCACCAACCAGGTAGTCACGGGCAAAGGACTCTTTTCCTTGTGCCATCCAGAATTGGGCAGCCAGCTCATTAGCAAGCGCCTCATCCTGTAAAAAGTTATGAGCCCCTGCGGCCTCAATCGCCCCGTCATAATACTCCAGCGCATTGCCAGTATCGCCATCCAGACGTGCCGTTTCAGCACGCACCAGCAATAGATAGTGGCTGAAGTTTTCGGGGCAGATCTCTGCCCAGCGTGCCAGTCGTTGGGTTCTCTGCTCAAGCTCCTCTCGGTTGGCGCTATGGTGTTGCTCAGAACGGGTAGCTCCACAACCAATCAGTGCCAATGCGGTATGAAAATCATGAACTGCGATGGCCATGGTGCCACTGAGGAAGGAGTAGAGGGTCTCAACCTTGCGACACTGTTGCAGTGCCTCCTGTGGCTCTCCGTTCAACAGGTGGAGATAGGCCGAAAGCACCGCTCGAACACCTGATACGGTTAGACTGACTTTAGCGTTCTGACCGAGTTCAATGCCGCTCTCTAGAGTTTCATCCAACTGCCCCATGGTGGAGTAGAACGCCTCCACCATATCCAAGGAGAGGCGGTTATGGGTCTTCTCCAGAAAATCGACCCGTTTCTCAATTTCCCCCTCCAGCGCATTCAGCGGTTCACCCCGAAAAAAGCGATTCATCACGTTATTGAAGCTGAGGATATAACCCGCATAGAGCAGTTCACCCGCCTCTAGACTGGCCTGATACCCCTTCTCTGCCAGTGCCTCTGCCTCTTGTGCAGGTTTGACCCAGTGCACCAGAAATGCGGTCAGCACAAAGCAGCAGCGGCTGATATAACCACTATGGCCGATCTGCTCACTCAGCTCCAGCCCCAACATACCAAACTGATAGCCCTGCTGGTATTCACCCAACTCATAAGAGAGCACATTGCCAAAACTGGTATACCCCTTGCCAGACTCTGCAACATGACCATAGCGCAGAGAGAGGTTGGCGATTTTTGCCAGCCCCCAAGAATAGAGCTCCGTTTGGTAAAAATAGGCTGCGGGAGTCAAGTTGGTCAACAGGCGCATCACCATCGCCTGATCTGGAGCGGTCATGCTGGGGGCATCAATCAGTGAGGCGATCTCTCGCTCCCCCAGCGCCTCTTGCGTATCTGCCAACGCTTGTCGAACCGCTGACTTCATATTATTTCGCGGGAGTGTGATCTCAAACAGGCGCAGCGCGGTCTCACAAGCGGCAACCGCCTGCTCATGTTTACCGATCATGGTGTACTGCACTATCTGAAGATCATAGACCTGTGCTCTCTCTATGGTGCTTTCTGCATACTTCAGCGCCTGCTCAATAAAGCCTTCGGACTGCTTATAGTTTCCATTCAGATACTCCAGCTCAGCACGCTCCATATTGAGCTGCAGAGAGAGTGGCTGAGTATGCGTTGACAGTTTGGAGTAGACCGCCATTGCCACACAGAGATAGTCAAGCGCAGAGACATAGGCGGCTGCCAGCTTCGCTTTGGTGGAGGCCTCCAGATTGAGTTCGACCACTTGCTGCCTCAACAGCTCATTATCGATCTGCTCTACCCCTTTATTGAGGTGGTTAACTACATCAAAAACATGCTCTCTGCGTTGCTCCACCGAGAGTTTGTTGATTAGCAGCACACCAATCTCCAAGTGCACCAACTGCTGTTCGTGCTCATCCACCAGCGAATAGGCGGCCTGTTGTACCCGGTCATGCAAAAAGCGATACCCGAATATCAGAATGGGAGCTGCGGTGGTGTGGGTTCCACTCGGCCCTGAACTGGAGAGCGGCAGGATGAACTCCTCTTGCATGGCTCTCTGAAGGTCATCATAGACCTCATCTTCCGGGGTCTGAGTGATGATGGATAACAGGTGAAGGTTAAAGCGGTTACCGATACAGGCGGCAAGACGCAGCACCTGAAGGGTCTTTTTTGGAAGACGCTTCAATTTTCCGATCATCAGATCCACCACATTATCGGTAAAACCTAGCGCCTCAATCTGCTCTAGATTCCACGACCAGCCCGGCTCGCCGCTGCTATAAACAATCTGCCCCTCATGGTAAAGACTACTGAGGAATTGGCCCACAAAGAAGGGGTTACCGTTGGTCTTGCGCTGCACCAGTTCGGCCAGCGGCTGTACGGATGAGGCGGGCTGATGCAGAGTATCAGACAATAGTTCGGTGGTTGAATCCAGTTCAAGCGAGGTGACGCTAATCCGATTGAGCCGCACCTCTTTACGCTCCATCCGCTCCATAGTCAGAGTGAAGGGGTGATTATCCGAAGTCTCATTATTGCGGTACGCGCCCACCAGCAGCAGGTGGTGCACTTCACGCTCCCCCATCAACTGCTCAATCAGCTTTAATGTACCCGCATCCGCCCATTGCAGATCATCCAGAAACAGTACCAGCGGATGCTCTTCTTGATGAAAGACCTGGAATAGCGCCATCAATGTGCGATTGAAGCGGTTCTCCGACTCGGTAACTCCCAACCTGTACAGTACTGGCTGCTCTCCAATCAATAACTCCATCTGGGGAATCAGTTCGGTAATAATACGACCATTGACTCCCAGCGCCGCGGTAATAGCGACTCTCCACTGCTCTAGTCGCTCCTCACTCTCCGTCAGCAGTTGCTGAATCAGATCCTGAAAGGCGGCAATCAGGGCACTATAGGGCACATTTTTACGCAGTCGCTCAAATTTCCCATTGAGGAAAATCCCTCTCCGTTGTGTCACCGGTTTGTGGAGCTCTCGTACCAGACGCGTTTTACCCGCACCGGGATTTCCAGCTACCAGCAGCAACTCCCGACCCCCCTGACAGGTTCGCTCAAAGGCCCCAACCAGAGTATTGATCTCCTCACTTCGTCCGTAGATCTTTTCAGGGATTCTGAACTTCCCAGACTGGTCGTGACGACCCAGCGGGAACTGGACAATCTCTCCACTGCTATCCAGTTGATGGGCGCACTCCAGCAGGTCCGCAATAATGCCGCTGGCACTCTGGTAGCGCTCTTCTGCATTTTTGGAGAGCAGTTTTCCGATAATGGCGGAAATGGCGGGGGGAACTTCCGGGTTGGCTCGATGCAGCGGTTTGGGCTGTATCGCCAGATGAGCGTGAACGATCTCCATCGGTTCAGAGAAGTGAAACGGTGGTGCGCCGCAAAAAAGTTCATAGAGGGTGATGCCGAGTGAGTAGAAGTCACTGCGGTAATCCAGTGAACGGTTCATGCGTCCACTCTGCTCCGGAGAGATGTAGGCTGGAGTTCCCTCAATACCACCCGAATCACGCAGTGTCGGATTTTCTCTCAAGAGGTTGGTGGAGATACCAAAATCGATCAGCTTGAGTCGATCACTACTCGAGTCATAGAGAATATTGGAGGGGTTGATATCTTTGTGGATCACATCACTGGCATGGATAGCCCCGACAATACGCACCACCCGCTCGGCCAGTGAGAGCAGCTCACGGGCATTCAGAGTATGGTTCTCTATAAAGTGGCTTAACGGCTCCCCACTGAAATCCTCCAGAATCAGCGCCAGTGTATGCTCACTCTGCTCCAAACTATAGACATCAATGACCTCATCAATCTCCTGCAGCTGCTTGAGTATCTCGTACTCTCGGCGATAGTGCGTCTGATGCGCTAGGGTAATCCCCTCTTCAGCTCTGGCAGCCTTGATGACTACCGAAACCGCATCCGCTTCTCTCTCTCCCCGATAGACAATCGAGCGGGAGTTCTCATGGATGACCGCGAGGCGGCGCACTCCAGGAATGGCTAACATAGTTGAAGATTGAGCAACTGCATATAGATTCTGCCCCCTCCCCCACAACAGTAGGAGAGGGGGTACAGATTACATCTTAATACAGACCGACTTCACTTCGGTGTAGTGCTCAACTGCAGAACGTCCCCACTCGCGCCCCCAGCCAGACTGTTTGTAACCACCGAAGGGTTGGGTTACATCAAAGATATGGAAACAGTTGACCCATACCGTACCCGCATTGAGTTGAGCGGCAACTTGATGCGCCTTGCTCACGTCACGGGTCCAGATACCGGCAGAGAGACCATAGATGGTGTCATTAGCATCCTTGATCACATCATCCAGTGAGTCAAATGGCATTGCCGTAAGCACTGGGCCAAAGATCTCCTCTTTAACCACTCGCATATCAGGCTTAGTATTGACCATTACGGTAGGCTCATAGAAGAAGCCCTTGCCCGATTTTTGTCCACCACCCACGAGAATTTCTGCCCCTTCGCTACGCCCTCCATCGACATAGTTACAGACTCGATCGAGCTGCGCCTGGTTGATCAGCGGCCCCATCTCGGAAGCGGGGTTCAGCCCCGGCCCCACCTTGGTCTTGCTGGCATTATCGACGATGCCTTCAATCACCTGATCAAAAATGGAACGGTGAACATAGAGGCGCGAACCCGCACAGCAGATCTCCCCCTGATTGGTATAGATGGCCATGGTTGCACCGGCAATGGCCGCCTCAATATCGGCATCTTCCAGCACCAAGTTGGGGGCCTTACCACCCAACTCTAGTGAGAGTCGCTTCAGATTACCACTGGCGGCATTGACAATCGATTTACCGACCTCAGTAGAGCCGGTAAAGGCACACTTATCAACGTCAGGGTGGTTGGCAATGGCGGCTCCGGCCGTTTCACCATAGCCGGGGACCACATTGATAACACCATCCGGCAGCCCCGCCTCTTGCGCCAGCTCAGCCAGACGCAGTGTGCTCAATGGGGTATCTTCCGCGGGCTTGATCACACAGGTACAACCCGTCGCCAATGCCGGTCCCAGCTTCATCGAGAGTAGCAACAGTGGGAAGTTCCAAGGGATGATCATCCCCACCACACCCACTGGTTCCCGCTGGGTATAGGCAAAATAGCGATCTTCCGGGGTGTAGGAACAGCCGTGGGGCAACACATCCCCCTCCAGCTTGGTGGAGAACCCCGCATAGTAGTAGAGGGTATCAATCGTCAGAGGCAGATCCACATAACGGGATGCACCAATTGGCTTGCCGCAATCCAGCGTCTCCAGCTCAGAGAGTTCATCAATATTGTCTTCAATCAGCGCGATAAAGCGGCGAATCAGGCGCTCTCGGTCTGTTGGCATCATATTGCGCCATGCAGGATTCTCAAAGGCCCCTCTTGCCGCTGCAACGGCTCGGTTAACATCCTCCTTATCCCCTTCGGCAACCTCTGCCAGCTGATCTCCGGTTGCCGGATTGATGGTCTTAAATTTCTTGCCAGAGGCAGAATCCACCCACTGCCCACCAATCAACATCTTTCCCGCACGTTGCAAGAAGGACTGCGTTGCCTCCAACCGCTCGGTTGGTTCGTTAATCTCTGTTGCATCAGACATAGTATTGATCTCCTCGTTGAAACATTAAAATTTATTTTTTATGGTGTGTTACACCTTTTTGCACAACACCCGAAATATTGAGATAAGGCAGAACAATTAGCATTGAACATCTATCTCGATACTGTGATGAGTAGATTGTGTCATAAAGCGTAACATTCGAGCAAGAGTAAGGACATTTATAACTCGATGATTATTCTTTAAATTGCTCAATTTTCGAGAGTGACTCCCAGAGCAGTCGATTACAAAAACAGATGGCACCACCACCCCGTTTTGACTGGGATTTCTGCCGATTGATATCAGCAACACAGACCCACTCTCCCTCCGTAGAGGTAGCCCACTTGGCATGATCTTTAGTATAGTGCCACTCATAATTCACCCCCAGTGACTCTAGGTTGATGTAGAGCAGGTCCTGAACCTGATGAGCTTGATCATCATCCTCTGTAGAGGGAACGGTGCCACGCCGCCAAGTTTCAACATTGAGATCTACCTTGAGTTGCGGGCCAACCCAGTCGATCCAGAAATCTTCCCCCCAATGGCGATTCTTTGCCAACAACTGAAATGGCGCTCCTGCTTGAGAGTGGAAAAGAGTATTGGAGGGGGGGTCTGTTTCATTGACATCAACCCCTTGGCTCAGCCGGTAGAGACTGCTCTCTCGATCTAGCGCCTCGGGAATATGGCAATCATATAACTGAGGCTCTTGTTGATGGCGCATCTGCTCAGCAATGCTATTGGCTGTTTTTATATCCTTCAGTGTAATGCAGAGATAGGTCTGCCCATATTCTGCAGAGGGCGGGGGGGCAATATCCCCATCCAGTGCAGGAAATTTAGGCCAGGAGTGAAGCAACCAGAAGGCACTATCCGTGGCGAGGTCAAAGGCAAGCACCCCTTTACTATGCCCCATCTTGCCATTATTACTATCTGTACCGGGACGCTCATCATTATAGGCAATCCACCCAACCTGCCCCTGCTTCTCCAGTTGAGCCAGTGTTCGATTCAAGGCACTGTTACCACTATTCAGTAAATGGCTTGAGAGGGCAAGCGGTCGACTGGAGTCCGCATCCAGGTAGAGATACTCATAACCACTACTTTTCCCTCCCCGCTCTGATTCTTGAAGTGCTCCTTAGGCTGGGTTGCATTTTTGGGAAGCTTGTAGATAAACCACCAGTCTACAGCCGCACCTGTTTCGTCATTAAATACCTGCAATGGCATGAACTACACCTCCGTACATGGGTTGTTTTGATGGGAGTCACAAAAATGGACCGACTCCTCGATGGAGAGCCGGCACTGAAACTCCAACGATGCTGGATCCGGGTAAAGCAGTGAGCCTTGATGTTGGGTCAATGCACACACTTGTGCCTGTTGCTGTTGATCTCGCCAGAAGGCTTCACAAGCGCTAATCACCCCCTTTGGCTCTTGTGTCGGATCTTCTGCCATTTTCACCTGCCAGCGGGCTGCGGCCAAGTCATCTTGCATCACCTTGACCACCCCGGGACAGTTTTCAGGAACAATCGTCCCTGATCCCACACTGGATTGGTCACCACTGATTTGTGCCTGAGCATAGAAGCGGTAGGGGTGGTTGGCTCCAAGGATAGGGGTCTTCAAGCCGGGAATAATTTCAGCAATATCCGCCTGGTTAACCCCCAATTTCCGCCCCTCCAGATAGAGTTCCTGAAACGTTTCACGCGGGTGAGCACCATAAACCACTATCGGGATGGTATATCCAGCATGTCCGGAACTACTATTGAGCAGCAACTGAACCAGTGCACGCTGATAATGATGAAAATACTGTATTGGTATCAAACCCCAGTGCGGATCTCCCTCGGGAGATTTTTTTGATCCCTGATCATCACCAGCAGCAATCGGGGTAGCATCCACAACCGTCTCATAGAGGCGAGCCTCCTGCTGTGAGGCAACCCCGTTGGCCTCCAGCAGCTCTTCCCAACGAACCGGAACGGGGTCATACAGATAGTCCCGCATCGGATCAAGCAGGCGTATCGGGGGATAGTGAAAAAACTGCAGTGAACGCTGGTTGACCATCGGCAACCCTAGCGGTAGAAAGAAGCGCCAAGATTCGGCCGACTGTTCTGGATTCCAGCGCCCCTCCTGCTTGAGCTTGGGGATGGTCGTCGTCAGCGCCTCCCACCCATTTTGCAACAGCGCTGGGAGACGCTTTCCGTATCTCTCAAATTCACCTGCCAGTTCATCTGGCCCCGAAAGCTGGAGCAGATACTCCTCACTATTCAGCAGTAGATCAGCCACAGCCCCTCTGGCCTTCAGGCCGTCTCGTTCAAGGGTTTGGCAAAACCAGTGAAGTATGGTTTCCCTCAATGTTTCTGAGCTATCTGGAATATTGGGATAGCTATATAGGGCGCTCAATCGCGCCTGCTCCCCCAGTAATATGGTTTGCTTGATCATCCTTCTCCTCCTGTTTTTTCTGACAAAGGCTACTTGCAAAACCAGCAAATACGCCTTAGTCTCTGTTTTTTCTGTTGTTGTTCGATTGTGTCATAAACAGAGAAGATTGCACACACCACATACGGGGGATATCATAAATTCATGAACACACCTACTTCACGCCGCGACTTTATCAAACAAGCGACTCTTGCGATTGCCAGTATTGGGGCAGTCAGCAACTCCGCTCTTTCAACCGCATTTGCGGCCAGTCAGAATAAAACCTTAACGGTTCCAGAGGGGATTAACCACATCTCCCCTTATGAGTATTCGGTCTTCGAGAAGCTGGTCGATGTACTGCTTCCGGTGGATGGAATGCCCCTGCCCAACCCCAAAGAGCTACCGGTAATACAGACACTGGATGCCGCACTGTTAGCAGGGATGGCGCCACACATTCTTGCAGGGCTAAAAGGGGGGGTGCTGTTCTTTGATGAGGGGGCCAAATCCGCTTTCTCCAATAGGCGCTTTACTGAGCTGAGCGATGAAGAGGGACGACAGTTTTGTGACCTCTGGATTGGCAGTGACAATCCACAGCAGCGCGGGATTACTATGGCACTGAAGAAGCTGATTGGGCTCTCCTACTGGTCCAACCCCGCCACTTGGGGAACCATTGGTTACCACGGACCAATCGTCAAAAAGCTGGGAATGGTTTCACAGGGGAATACCCCGCTACCTACCTCACACGCCAGTTAAACCCCATTTCGGAGTAATCCCATGAAAGAGAATAAACTTCCAACCAAAGGGCTGCCCGTTATCGAGGCGGCAGATATCAACCAGAGTGAGCTACATATCGAGGCCGATGTCGTCGTAGTCGGTTCCGGTGCTGGCGGCGCTATTCCTGCGTACCACCTTGCCGCTGCCGGCAAGAAGGTGGTGGTACTGGAGGCTGGCCCCTATGTCTCCTCCGAAAAGTTCAGCGAGATGCTGGCTGTAGGGATGGGACAGCTCTATCAAGATGATGGTGGGCAGAGTAATAAAAATCAGGACATCACCATTCTACAAGGGGCCTGTGTCGGTGGGTCTACCGTAGTCAACGCCACCGTCTGTTTCCGTACCCCCAAGTACTACCTGGACCTGTGGGCTAAAGAGTTTGGTCTCAATAATCTCACCGAAGAGTCCCTAGAACCCTACTTCAAACAGGTAGAGGAGCACCTCTCTATCACCCCACGTACCCCGATGGAGACCAGCGCCTGTGCACAGAAACTAGCTCTGGGGTGTGAGAAGAGCGGTATCGAGTGGAAGCCTGCACGCCGTAACACCAAGAACTGTGCGCTAACCGGAGCCTGCCTCTCCGGCTGCCCAGTAGACCGTAAACAGTCGATGCTGGTCACCTATCTGCCTTGGGCCGTTTCACACGGTGCCACCATCTACTCTGATACCCGTGTAATGACGGTCACTGAAGAGAACGGCAAGGCCTCTGGCGTACACGCAGAGGTGGTGGACCCCGCAACCGGCAAGAAGAAGGCGGACATGCACATTAAGGCACCGATGGTGATCCTCGCCGCTGGGGCAATCCAGACTCCGATGATTCTGCAACGCAGCAAGGTAGCGAACTCCAGCGGTCAGGTAGGCAAGAATTTTGCCTGCCACCCTAGCCTCTCAGTGGTGGGACACTTTCCCGGTCTGAACCAGAATTTCTACGGGGCTTGGCACTCCCTCTATGTGGATGAGAAGACCCTGCCAGAAGATGGCGGTTATATCCTGCTGAACGGTATTATGGACCCGGTCGAGAGTACACTGAATGTGGAGCGCGGCAGCGGTAAGCCCTTTATGGATTACGTCAGCAACGCCAAAGATTACGTCCGCTTTATCTCCCTGATCCATGACCGCAACCACGGTGAGGTACGTTGGGAGGATGGCAAGAAGGTGATCGACTACGATATGCACCCGGATGACTTCCCCTCGATGATTGCCGGTATGCGCGAGATCATCAAAATCCTCTTTGCCGCCGGAGCCAAGCGCATCTTTATGCCCACCTTCGATAAGCTGGAGATCAATGACCCCTCTGAGGTAGAGGGGGTACTCAGCTCACTGAAGAGCGAGGTCTCTAAGTACCGTTATGTCTCCTACCACCCACAAGGGACCTGTCGCATGGGTGCAGATGCCAAGCAATCGGTGGTCAACCCTTATGGGGAGAGCCATGATGTGAAGGGGCTGTTTGTGACCGATGCAAGCCTGCTGCCCACCTCCATTGGGTACAATCCACAACAGACGGTTTACACCCTCTCTAGCTACATTACCGACCAGATCCTCAAAAATCACAGCTGAGTCATCCAACAGGAAAATCTCAGCAACCATTTTAAGATAGGAGTGGAATGGAATATGCATATTTCCAAGAAACTTAGGAACCTCTGGGCGTTAGGCATTTACACATGACTTATTCAGGGGTTCCCTTAACTCACTAAAATGGAGATGGGAATATGATTTTAGAGGCAAACAGGGCGTACATTACCGAAAAATTGGATGCACTTAACGGTGTTATCGAGACCATTAACAACAAGGAGAGTGACACGGAGCTTTCAAGGTCTATGTACTCTGTGTTGGTTGTACGCCTAGAGAAAGAGCGTGATCGGTTAATATCGATACTTCCCATGATGTCTGCAGTAAGCTGAGAGGGCAAACGAGGAGAGCCCTAAGCTGTTGCAAGGAGTTGTAAGACGCAGTAATCTGCGCGCATAAACAGCCCGTTGCCCGCAAGGGAAGCCACACCGCAACAGGAGCCACCTCCCCAGTGCTCCAAGGTACTTGCTCTCATGAATAACCCACTCACCATCGAGTTTGACGATGCTCTACCGATCAACCAGCGGCGAAAGGAGATTGCCGAGACCATTCAGAGGCATCAGGTCACCATCCTCTGCGGTGAAACCGGATCAGGAAAAACCACTCAACTACCCAAAATCTGTCTAACACTGGGGCGTGGCGCAGAACAGAAGATTGGACACACACAGCCTCGCCGCATTGCCGCCCGTGCAGTTGCCACCCGCATTGCCGAAGAGCTGAAGAGCACACTGGGCGAGCTGGTCGGTTTCAAGATCCGCTTTAGTGACCACAGCAAAAAGAGCAGTCGCATCAAACTGATGACCGATGGCATTCTGCTGGCCGAAACGCAATCTGATCCACTGCTCAAACAGTACGACACCATCATTATTGATGAGGCTCATGAACGCAGCCTCAATATCGATTTCCTTCTCGGTTATCTCAAACAGATTCTACCCAAACGCCCAGACCTGAAGCTGATCATCACCTCGGCCACCATCGACCCAGACCGCTTCTCTCGCCACTTTGACAACGCCCCCGTGCTCAATGTATCGGGCCGCACCTATCCAGTAGAGGTACGCTACCGTCCACCGGAAGAGGTAGATAGCAAAGAGGAGAGCAACAAACAGCGTCAGGATCGTACCCAGCGACAACAGCAGGCAATTCTCGATGCGGTACATGAGCTATCACGTGAAGGGCCGGGCGACATTCTGCTCTTCCTCAGTGGAGAGCGCGAGATCCGCGAAGTGGGCGAATTCCTCACTAAGGCGAGACTGTCACAGTGTGAGATCCTCCCCCTCTTCTCCCGCCTCTCTGCCAAAGAGCAGAACCGAATCTTTGCCAACCACTCCGGTCGACGCATTATTCTCTCCACCAATGTGGCAGAGACCTCATTGACGGTGCCCGGAATTCGTTACGTAATCGATAGCGGTACGGCACGCATCAGCCGCTACAGCCACCGCACAGGCATTCAACGTCTACCGATTGAGAAGGTATCCCAAGCTGCCGCCGACCAGCGCAAGGGACGTTGTGGACGTGTCGCTGACGGCATCTGCATTCGCCTCTATAGTGAGAGCGATTTTGACACCCGTTCTGCCTTTACCGATGCGGAGATTCTACGTACCCACCTTGCGCCAGTGATACTGCAGATGGCGGCACTGAAACTGGGGCAACCCGATCAGTTTCCGTTTATCGATCCTCCAGATCTACGTCTGATTCGTGATGGTTTCCGCACTCTGCATGAGTTAGGGGCGGTACACACCAATAACACCATCACCCCACTGGGCAAGAAGGTGGCCCGTTTTCCGGTCGACCCTCAAGTTGCACGCATGTTGCTGGCTGCAGAGCGTGAGAGCTGCCTGACCGAGATGTTAATCATCGCTGCCGCTCTCACCATTCAGGACCCACGCGAGCGCCCGCTGGATGCACAACAGGCTGCCGACCAGAAGCACGAACCATTTGAAGATGAGCAGTCTGACTTCCTCTTCTTCATCAACCTCTGGCACTTCTACGAAGAGCAGAAACAGCAGCTCTCCAGCGGTCAGCTACGTAAATTGTGCAAGACCAACTTCCTCTCCTGGATGCGAATGCGGGAGTGGCGCGAGGTACACACCCAACTACGTCAGCTCACCAAAGAGATGGGGCTGAAGCTGAACAACCAAGCTGCCGACTACGGCATGGTCCACCGAGCACTACTGACAGGGCTGTTGAGCCATATCGCCACGGTCAGTAGCGAGAAACACCTCTACAATGCCGCGCGCGGGGTACAGATGAAGATCTGGCCGGGATCGGGACAGTTCAAAAGCAATCCCAAGTGGATCATCGCTGCCGAAAAGGTGGAGACCTCACAGCTCTATGCCCGCATCGTCGCCCGCATTGAGCCGCAATGGGTAGAGCGCATCGGCAAACATCTACTCAAACACAGCTATGCAGAACCCCATTGGGAGAAGCGACGTGGACAGGTGGCGGCCTTTGAGACCGTCACCCTCTACGGCATCCCCATTGTGGCACGGCGCAAGACCAACTTCGGCCCAATTGACCCGAAAGAGTCGCGCAAGATCTTTATCCGCTTTGCTCTGGTCGAAGGGGAGCTACACACCCAAGGTAGCTTTCTCGCTAAGAATCGTAAACAGATTGAGGCGGTTGAGTCACTAGAGGCGAAGTCACGCCGCCGCGACATTCTGGCGGATGACCAAACCCTCTATGAGTTCTATGACCAGCACATCCCAGACGGGGTCTACTCAGCCCCCACCTTTGAGAAGTGGCGCAAGCAGGCAGAGAAAAAGAACCCATCACTGCTCTATCTGACCAAAGAGACATTGATGCAACACGATGCCGAGTCAGTACGCAATGGCAACCAATTTCCAGATCACCTCACTGTAGGGCGGGCAAAGCTCCCCTTGAGTTACCACTTTGAGCCTGAGAATGAGAGTGATGGGGTAACGCTTACACTCCCCGCAGAACTGCTACAACAGATGGAGCCAGAGAGCTTTGAGTGGCTGGTTCCGGGCCTGCTACGTGACCGGATCATAGCGATGCTGCGAGCACTCCCCAAGAGCTGGCGGAGAAATTTTGTCCCGGCCCCCGACTTTACCGATGCCGTGCTCCCCTCACTGAACCCACTGGATGGTCCACTCGGCCCACAGCTCTCCTCTCGCCTACGCCATATAACCGGGGTAACACTGCCAGAGAAGATCTGGCAAGATCTTACGCTGCCAGATCATCTGATGATGCGTTTTCAGATACTGGATAGCGATGGTCAAATTCAGCAGAGCGGGCGCAATCTAGCTGCACTACAAAAGCAGGGGCAATCCGCACCCGTTGCAGCCGTTACCCCCTCCACCAAAAAGAGAGCCGCAGCCGCCCCCACTCACCCACTGGAACGCAGGCACATCAGCCGCTGGGATTTTGGAGAGCTACCCGAATCGATAGAGGTCGAGCGTCACAATATCATAGTGACTCTCTATCCTGCGCTGGTGGCGACACGAAAAAAAGGGGAGCACACACTCTCTATCCAACTGCTCGACACCCCTGAGCAGGCAGAGCAAGCGAGCCAACGGGGTATCACATCCCTGTTTCAACAGGAACAACAGAGCCACCTGCAAAAACTACTGAAGCAACAGATCGACCAACAGAAGCTCTGCCTCCACTATCTCTCAATCGGGCGTTGTGAGGCACTGATCCAGGATCTACTACAGACGACTACCCATGCCGCCCTCTTCACAGCAGATTCATCCCTACCCAGATCCAGCGCCCACTATCAACAACGCTCCAAACAGGCACTGGAGACGCTACCCAGCCTGCTGCTGCACTATGGAAAGGTTACTGAAGCCGCACTGAAATCCCATCACCAACTGATGCGCCAACTCAAGGGCAGCGTCTCACCCACACAGCTGATGACCTACAGTAAGATCAAGAGCCACATCGAGACTCTGATCTATCCCAATTTTCTGCAACAGACCCCAGCAGAGTGGCTACCGGAGCTACCACGCTACCTACAAGCCGTAGAGAAACGGTTGGAGAAACTACAACAGAACCCGCAAGCAGATCGACAACGCGCACAGCAGTTAGCACCTCACTGGGACCCGTTTGAGAAACGCATCCATGACAACCACTCCCCCCAATTCATGGAGTACCGCTGGATGGTTGAGGAGTTTCGCGTCTCTCTGTTTGCCCAAGAGTTGGGCACAAAAAAATCGGTCTCAGCGGACCGACTCAAGAAGTTGTGGAAAAAGCTATAGGGTGCCTTATAGGGCAGCCGGCAATCTCAATATGCCTATGTTTGACTGCCCTCTTTTGACTGCTCTCTACTGAGCCTCTTGCTCCATCACCACTCGGTTCTTACCCGCCCCTTTTGCCCGGTAGAGCTGACGGTCTGCCAAATCAATCAGTAGATAATCATCATCTTTGGCTACTGGGATTTTACTTACCCCACCAATACTCACCGTTAACCAAGGGCTGGGCATCGATGCCCCCTCTGCAAAGGCCAATCGCAAGCACTCTATGGAGCAACGTATCTGTTCAGCCACACGCGCTACCCCATTCATATCCGTATTTGGCAACACGACACAGAACTCTTCACCACCATAACGGGCAACAAAATCAGCAGGACGATGTGGATGCATATTGACCTCCGCTGCAATTTTCTTCAGCGCCTCATCTCCCGCCAAATGCCCGTGCTGATCGTTATAGACCTTAAACCAGTCTACATCAATCATCAGCACCCCCAAGGGCTGCAGCTCCCTTCGAGCACGTCCCATCTCTGATACGATCTGAAGGTCCAAATAGTGTCGATTGTAAATTTGTGTCAACCCATCGTGTGTGGCTTGCTCAGAGAGCTGTACCGAGAGGCGACGTAACTGCTCCTGTGTCTCGATCAAACTCCTCTCATAGGCCCAGCTTGCACAACAGCTGCGCGCCATCTGCTTGAGCACATCGGCACGAAATGGCTTATCCATCATCAGGGTGTTCTTGCCCATCTCTTGGGAAATTTGATCCGTCGAGTAGTCTGAGTAAGCGCTCACAAAGATGATATAGATGGACTCATCGACCTCACGAATCCGCTTTGCCGTCTCTAGACCATCCCACCCTGGCGGCATGCGAATATCGATAAATGCAACTGCAAATGGCTCCCCCCGATGGGCAGCATCCTCCACCAAGGCCACCCCCTCTTCTCCCTGTGCTGCTGTAGCCACAACAAATTCGCGCTGCGGGGAGCCACCCTCCTGTTTCGGTAAATTTAACTCTTCCAGCCCTCTAAATTCAAAAGGGGGCTCATCTAGAATTTTCAGATAAACTTGTACAATTTTTGGCTCATCATCAATCACCAGTATGCGATTACTCTTTGCACTCATCTGCTGGCAACAACTGGACTGTTCTCGATCCTCAGCCATTTCAGAAAGGGGTTAAAGCAAACCCTTCTTCCTTACTGCAGAGTAGGATGGAATAGCCTGAGGCAATAGCATCATACACAACTCAATCATCTCCCCACGGCTCGGCTTCTCGCTCGGTAGTCAATAGCTTGACTCCTGCCTGCTCATTGGCTGCAAAAATAATTTTCACTTGATAGTTATCAGAAACCGTCAGCTGTTTACGTTTAGCACGCGCACTATCACGCGCATCACGATACTTCTCATGATTTTCGATAACCTCAACATTGCGATTAGGGAACATTTTGAACAAAAAATAGGGCACGAAACAACTCTCTTAAATATCTACTAACAAAGGAGGCCCTGAATCAATCCCATCACTTAAGCTCTACAGCCATGAAGGGCCTATTCAGAACATCTCTTCGACGATCTAGGTAATAACACCACCTCACCCTGAGGTTGAGGTGGCGTCAGTTCACCGACTTTTCAGGTAGCTCCTAGCGTTTTGCTTTTTTCTTTGGAGCAGCCCGCTTCACCTTCACAGGGGCCTTCTTAACGGCTACCTTCTTTTTAAGTGCTGCCTTTTTAGGTGCTGCTTTTTTCTTCACTACAGCCTTCTTCGGCGCTGCCTTTTTCGCGGCGGCCTTCTTCTTCACTGCGGCTTTCTTCGGTGCCGCCTTCTTCGCAGCTACCTTCTTCTTCACTGCGGCTTTCTTCGGGGCCGCCTTCTTCGCGGCTACCTTCTTCTTCACTGCAGCTTTCTTCGGTGCCGCCTTCTTCGCAGCTACCTTCTTCTTCACTGCGGCTTTCTTCGGCGCTGCCTTCTTCGCGGCTGCCTTCTTCACTGCGGCTTTCTTCGGCGCTGCCTTCTTCGCGGCTGCCTTCTTCTTCACTGCGGCTTTCTTCGGTGCTGCCTTCTTCGCGGCTACTTTCTTCTTCACTGCAGCTTTCTTCGGTGCTGCCTTCTTCGCGGGCACCTTCTTCTTCACCGCAGCTTTCTTCGGTGCTGCCTTCTTCGCAGCTACTTTCTTCTTCGCCACAGCTTTCTTCGGTGCTGCCTTCTTCGCAGCTACCTTCTTCTTCACAACCGCCTTTTTAGGCGCCGCTTTCTTCCCTGGCGCACTCTTTTTAGGGGTTGCTGCCTTTTTGGCAACGGCCTTCTTCGGAGCTACTTTTTTCTTGGCTACCGCCTTCTTCTTCGGCGCTGCTTTCTTCTTTTTCTTCTCTGCTTTTGCCATTACCACTTCCTCTTCTTTCTGAATTGAACTGACTTGGAACTCAGGTGCTGCCTTCTTCAGCTGTTCTGCGGCCTGCGCAACCATTTTAAACACTCGACTCTGTTCGAAACCTCCCTGAACAATCTTCAAGCGCCCCTCATAATATTTGGCCAACGGAGCCTCAATCGACTCATAATCCCGCAAACGACGACTGATCTTCTCTTCACGATCATCTACGCGACTGTGCAAGCGTCCACCACAAGCATCGCAAATGCGCTCTACAACTGGTGGATTGGTATAGATATTGAACTGCGAACCACACTCACGACAGCTACGCTGACCGGTCATGGCCTCCATAAATTCATCATAGTCGTACTTCAGCAGCACAACACCGGCAAAGGCTGCTCCATGGCGCAACAAGAAGGCATCAATCCCCTTTGCCTGAGCATCGGTTCTTGGACCACCCTCCAGAACAAAACCAGCGGCAACATCCTCCTCTCTGAGACGAGTCTGCAATACCTGCATAATTAAATCATCATGCACAGGGCGTTTGCCCTTCTGCCCTTTGAGGATATCCACTCCCAATGAAGAGCCGCTATCGACCTCCAACTTCAGCAGAGCTCCGATAGAAATCATCGGAAGACCGAATCGTTCAGCCAGCTGCTCTGCATACTCTTCTTTTCCGGACCCGCGCGGTCCTAACAACGCTACTCGTACCATTTTCTACACTTAACCTCTCAATGAAGACCTAAAAATCCAGTTCTCTGTGCAGGAGAACCCCCGAGTGGATCTTGATTTTTTATAATTCAATTGGTGTTGTTTATTTGTGACTGGAGCCACTTTTCTGTATAAGTTCAGTCACCTATTGTTTTGTAGCACCTATATATTCAGTTCACCGAAAAAAGTCAAACAATTTATCACTTTCTTAACCACTTTTTATAGCCCCAATGCCCAGAAAAATCGAAATTCCAGACCTTACACCGACCGAAATCAACACCATTGAACAGACCATCAAAGAGCGTTTCGGTACGTCTATACCTGTTGAACTGGGGGATGCCGAGATCCGGCTACACCGTGATGATCGTGAGTTGGCGACCTGTCCACTGATCTATTGGGAGTCTCCAGAAGATGACTCAAAATTTTTCATCACCAAAACCAAGGTGAATGAGTACCGCTGCCAATTTTTCTATCGAGGCTTCCAACAGTACGGTACCGGAAAAGAAAAATATGACAATATCGGCGACTGCGCCATCGCCATGCTTCAAGTTCACACCGAGCATGAGCAGAAAAAAATTGAAGAAGAGACGAACACCTAACCCAACAAAACCTAATTTAAGAGTTCAAATGACTACAATGAAAAAGCAAGGAGTAAACTGAATGTCAGTAAAAAATGCATTCTATGCACAATCTGGCGGTGTAACCGCTGTAATTAGCGCCTCAGCCTGTGGCGTGATTGAGACTGCCCGTAAACATAGCGACAAGATCGGTACCGTATACGCTGGGCGTAACGGTATTATTGGCGCCTTGACCGAGGAGCTGATCGACACCTCTAAAGAGTCTGATGAGAATATCGCCGCACTAAAATCAGTCCCTTCAGGCTGTTTTGGCTCTTGCCGCTTTAAGCTCAAGAGCTTGGAAGAGAACAAGCGCGAATATGAGCGCCTGATCGAGGTCTTCAAGGCACACAACATTGGCTACTTCTTCTACAACGGCGGTGGCGACTCCGCAGATACCTGCTATAAGGTCTCTCAGCTCTCTGAGAAGATGGGCTACCCAGTACAGGCGATCCACGTCCCTAAAACCGTGGATAACGATCTGCCTATCACCGATAACTGCCCAGGTTTCGGCTCTGTCGCCAAGTACATCGCAGTCTCTACCCTAGAGGCCTCTTATGATGTGCGCTCTATGGCAGCGACCTCCACCAAGATCTTTGTGATTGAGGTGATGGGCCGTCACGCAGGCTGGATTGCTGCAGCTGGCGCACTGGTTGAGGATTACGATATTCCTGTAGTTACTCTATTCCCAGAGGTTGAGTTCAACCAGGAGAAGTTCCTCGCTGCGGTTGACGCCAAGGTGAAAGAGCACGGCTACTGCACCATCGTAGTCTCTGAGGGCGCTCACTGGCCTGACGGCACCTTCCTTGCTGAGCAGGGTACACGCGACTCCTTCGGTCACGCTCAGCTGGGCGGTGCTGCTCCAGTTGTTGCCAACATCATTAAGGATGCACTCGGTTACAAGTTCCACTGGGCAGTTGCAGATTATCTGCAGCGTGCTGCACGTCACCTCGCATCCGAGTCTGACGTTGAGCAGGCCTATGCACTGGGTGAGGCTGCAGTAAACTACGCTCTAGAGGGCGATAACTCCATTATGCCTACCGTAGACCGTATCTCCAGCTCCCCTTATGAGTGGAAGATTGGCAAGGCCAATCTCTCTGAGGTTGCCAACGTCGAGAAGATGATGCCCATGGATTTCATCTCTGAAGATGGCTTCGGTATTACTGACGCCTGCAAAGAGTATCTCTATCCCCTCATTAAGGGAGAAGCATACCCTGAGTATGATGAGAACGGAATGCCTAAATATGTGACTTTAGACAATGTATCTGTAGAGAAAAAGCTCGAAGATTTCGAGTTGTAATTTAAAACCCAACCAACAGGGTTACAGGATGTAGCCCTGTTTTTTTTAACCTTCAGGAGATCGTAATGCCCAACGAACTTTTATTTGCACTGATCGCAGGCTTTGCTGCGGTTGCTTACGGCTACGTGTCCATTCAATGGATCAACGCCAAATCTAGCGGTAATGAGCGGATGCAAGAGATTGCTGCCGCTATTCAACAGGGGGCGCAGGCCTACCTTACACGCCAATACACGGCCATCAGCTATGTTGGTATCGCGCTGTTCTTTGTTATTGGATTTGCTCTGGATTGGGCCTCTGCAATCGGCTTTGCAATTGGCGCCATCTTCTCCGGTGCTGCCGGCTTCATCGGAATGAACATCTCTGTTCGCTCCAACTCGCGTACTGCTGAAGCTGCCAATGACGGTATCAACGCTGCCTTCCAGGTCGCCTTCCGTGGCGGTGCAATCACCGGTATGTTGGTCGTAGGACTAGGCATTTTGGGTGTTGCGGGTTACTACGCAATCCTCAGCGCAACCGGTATGGCTACCGCTGATATACTGCACGCACTGGTCGGTCTCGCCTTCGGTGGCTCTCTGATCTCTATCTTTGCCCGTCTTGGTGGCGGCATCTTCACCAAGGGTGCAGATGTTGGCGCAGATATCGTAGGTAAGGTTGAGGCTGGAATCCCTGAGGATGACCCCCGTAACCCTGCGGTAATCGCTGATAACGTGGGCGACAATGTAGGTGACTGTGCCGGTATGGCAGCTGACCTATTCGAGACCTACGCAGTAACCACAGTAGCAACTATGCTACTGGGTATGTTGATGGTTGAAGGCAATAGCGCAGCTGTACTCTACCCACTGGTACTGGGCGGCATCTCTATTGCGGCCTCTATTGCCGGCACCTACTTCGTGAAGGTTTCTGATGGCGGTAAGATCATGAACGCACTCTATCGTGGACTGGCAGTTGCTGGTGCGATTGCTGCGGTCATCTTCTACCCTGTTACCACCATGATGTTTGGTGACTCGATAAACATCAGTGGTGTTGAAGTGGCTTCACTCAATATCTACTACGCTGCACTGATCGGCCTGGTACTGACAGCGGCTATGGTAGTGATTACCGAGTACTACACCGCAACCGAGTATGCGCCAGTACGTGATATCGCTGCGGCCTCCACCACGGGTGACGGCACCAACGTAATCGCGGGTCTGGGTGTATCTATGAAATCCACTGCCGCTCCTGTAATGGCAGTTTGTGCTTCAATCTATGGCTCTTACGAGCTGGCTGGACTGTATGGTATTGCGATTGCTGCAACCTCCATGCTCTCTATGACCGGTATCATCGTTGCACTGGATGCATACGGTCCTATCACCGATAACGCTGGTGGTATTGCTGAGATGGCTGAGCTTCCTGAAGCGATCCGTAACATTACCGATCCTCTGGATGCTGTGGGTAACACCACCAAGGCGGTTACCAAGGGTTACGCGATTGGCTCTGCTGGTCTCGCTACACTGGTTCTATTTGCCGACTATACCCACGCACTGGGTGGCAATGTCAGCTTTGACCTCTCCAACCACATGGTCATCATCGGCCTGTTCCTGGGCGGTATGATCCCATACCTGTTCGGCGCAATGGCGATGGAGGCGGTTGGTCGTGCAGCAGGCGGCATCGTAAATGAGGTACGTCGTCAGTTCCGCGAGATCCCTGGGATCATGGATGGCTCTGCAAAACCTGACTATGGTAAGGCAGTAGATATGCTGACCATTGCAGCGATCAGAGAGATGATCGTTCCTTCTATCCTCCCTATTGCGGCACCGATTGCAGTCGGCCTGTTGCTGGGTAAAGAGGCACTGGGTGGCATGCTGATCGGTACTATCGTAACCGGTATTTTCATCGCTATCTCTATGACCACCGGTGGTGGTGCATGGGATAACGCGAAGAAGTATATCGAGGACGGTAACTTCGGTGGTAAAGGTTCTGATGCCCATAAGGCAGCAGTAACTGGTGACACTGTCGGTGATCCGTACAAGGATACAGCTGGTCCAGCGATCAACCCACTGATCAAGATCATCAATATCGTTGCACTGATGATGGTACCTCTACTGTAATCTTCACTATTTGAAGATTCCCGAAAGGGGGTACAATAGGGCCAGCTTTTAGCTGGCCCTTTTTTATGGCTGGCTCATTAATAGAATTTTTCAGGAGAGTAAACTATGAATTTGGATCGAGTCTCAACTGGTGAAAATATCCCCGAAGAGATCAATGTAATCATTGAGATCCCTGCCAACGCAGACCCCGTAAAGTATGAGGTCGATAAAGAGACCGGAGCCATGTTCGTGGACCGCTTTATGAACACAGCGATGCACTACCCCTGTAACTATGGCTATGTACCTCATACCCTCTCTGACGATGGCGATCCAGTGGATGTACTGGTGGTCACCCCTTACCCCATCATTAGTGGTTCCGTAATCCGCTGTCGCCCAGTTGGTGTACTGCAGATGACCGATGAAGCCGGTGCAGATGCCAAGGTGCTGGCGGTGCCTGTCTCCAAGCTCTGCTCCATCTACAAGAACGCACAGACTCCAGAAGATGTCTCTCCAGTGCTGCTAGATAAAATCTCTCACTTCTTTGAACACTACAAGGACCTGGAAGAGGGGAAATGGGTCAAGGTCGATGGCTGGGAAGGTAAAGAGGCTGCACATAAAGAGATCCTCGATAGTATTGAGCGCTTCCAGAACGCCCCCGAAAAACCGCACTTCTAACCGCTGCCCCCTATGAAAATTTGTGTAATCTCTGATACCCATGACCGGGTAGAGTACCTCCATGCCGCACTGGAGGATGCCAAGGCACGTGGTGCCGAAGCAGTGATCCATTGCGGTGATGTTGTAGCCCCCTACACCCTAAAAGGGGCGCGCCAGTTTGGGCTCCCCATCCATGTCATCCACGGCAACAACAAGGGTGACCTAGCTGTAATGGGAAAGCTCTCTCACGACCCTGAAAGCCTGGTCACCTACCATGGGCGCGATGCAGCAATAGAGCTACAGGGCAAGCGGGTCTTCATCGTCCACTTCCCCAACTATGCCGAGGCTCTGGCACTTACAGGTAAATATGACCTGATCTGCTGTGGACACAACCACCGCTGTAGCATTCAGACCATTGAGCATGCCCGTGACGGCGGTTACAGCTTAGTCGTTAACCCCGGCAGCGCATCAGGTATGGGGCGAATACAACCCACCTATGCGATGGGTGATCTGGAGAGTATGGAGTTTGAGATCCTCCCCATCCCTGAACCAGAGTGGTCCCCCTTCAAACCTTGTAGCTAAAGTCAGACTTGTAGCTAAAGCTAGAGTAAGAATCTCTCCACTTTCCAGCATTAACAGCAGCCCAACCATGTACCACCATCCGTTGAAACTGGCCCTTCTCCTTATTTTAACCCTGCTCACATTGCCCCTGCAGGCGGGGATCTCCCCTCTCGCCTTTGGCAGTCGGGGAGGCGTGCCAACACTGGCACCGATGTTAGAGCAGGTAATTCCAGCAGTAGTCTCCATCTCAGCTACGCTAGAGTCAGGCAGTGCCAACACCACCTCAACCACGCAACCAGCCCCCTCTCCACTGCAGCACAACCACTCTGGGCTCGGCTCTGGGGTGATCATTGACCACCATCGCGGGGTGATTGTCACCAACCACCACCTCATTGAGGGGGCCAAACGCATCGAGGTGAAGCTAGAGGATGGGCGCAGCTTTGATGCCACCCCACTCGGCAGCGATCAAGAGACCGATATCGCCCTGCTACAGATCAACGCCTCCAACCTTCAAGCACTGCCACTGGGAGACTCTGGCGCACTACGGGTTGGTGATTTTGTGATTGCCGTCGGCAACCCCTTTGGACTGGGCAATACGGCCACTTCCGGTATTGTCAGTGCACTGGGGCGCTCCAATCTAGGGCTGGAGCGCTTTGAGGAGTTTATCCAGACCGACGCCTCCATCAATGTCGGCAACTCGGGTGGCGCACTGGTCAACCTCAACGGCAAGCTGGTCGGGATCAACACCGCGATCCTCGCCCCCAACGGCGGTAGTGTTGGCATCGGTTTTGCCATCCCTATCAATATGGTGCGCGAGATCAGCAATCAGCTACTACGTCACGGCAAGGTACAACGTGGTCACCTTGGCATCCGCGCCAAATCACTCTCAACCAATCTGGCACGCAGCCTGCGCCTGCCCGCTGACCAAGGGGTTATGGTAGAGCAGATTGAGCCGGGATCACCTGCCGACCATGCACGAATCCGCAAGGGCGATATTATCACCACCATCAATACACACAATATCAGCAGCCCAACACAACTGGAAAATGTGATCGGACTCTTTCCGGTAGGCAAAAAGGTGAAGATCAGCCTGATCCGTGGCAACCTACGACACAACCTCTTCGCCACCATACAACCCAAGGTAGAACAGACTCTCGCAGGTAAAAAACTCAGTAGCAACCTCAGCGGCACCGTGCTAACACCACTTTCGAGCGAACAGAAGAGTTTCTATATTTCCGGCGGCATTGCCGTACAGTCGGTTGACCCACAGCAGGCTGGGTGGGCATTGGGGCTACGCCCTGGGGATGTCATCTACTCCCTCAACCGTCAACCGATCACCTCTCTGGACGAGATCGAACAGGCCGCCGCACTCTCTGACAAGATGGTGATCATCCGTCTCTATCGCGGCGAGAAAATCCTTGAGATAATTATGCGTTAGCTACGGGGGACTGGCCCATAGGGCGCACTGCGCTCTTGGTCATGACGCAGCATACGGTACTCCACAAACTCAGCCTCACTCTTACAGTGTAGAAACGGGTTACCCGCACGCTCCTCGGCCAGCGTAGAGGTTGCCTGAGTCGAGTAGCTGTGACCGGGAAAAACCCGTGTCTCTGGGGCAAACTCTCCCAACAGCCGATGCAGTGAGTGGTACATCGCCCGTGGGTCTCCTCCCTCCAGATCACAACGCCCACAGCCAAAGACAAACAGCGTATCTCCAGTAATCAGGTTTCCGTCCACATGGTAGCAGCTGCCACCCGGCGTATGGCCCGGTGTTGCTACACCAACGATCTCACTCTCCCCCAGCTGTAGCTGAAAGGGAGCCTCAAAGCTGTTCCACCCCTTATCATTCAAACCAAAGTGGTCTGCCTCCAACCGGCTTAGATAGACCGTTGCCCCACTCTCTTGCTGCAAACGCTCCACCCCATTGATATGGTCATGATGCCCATGGGTCAACAGAATGGCACTAATCTTTAGCCCCTCTGCCGTACAAAATGTGCTGATCTTATCGACCTCCCAAGCGGGATCAACCACCGCAACACTCAAACTGCTGCGGTCAATAATCAAATGCACATAGTTGTGCATCGTCCCCAGCTCTAGGGTATGAATTTCTGCCATGGTAAAAACACTCTGCGGTTATAATTGGACGCTATTTTACACAGCAACAAACCTCCCTACCGTGACCACACCCCCAAAAGATTCTGCAGCAAAAAAAGCTGCACCGAAAAAGAGACGCCGCTCTCCAGCTGCGCAACCCCCAGCCCCCACCTTTGCCAGCCAGTTCCGTGGTGCCGCCCCCTATATCAATGCACACCGCGGACGCACCGTTGTCATCACCTTCAGCGGCGAACTGATGGAGTCCCCACGCTTCCTTGAGTTGATTCAGGATATCACCCTGCTCAACAGCCTCGGCATCCGTCTGGTACTGGTGCATGGTGCCCGTCCACAGATTGAAGAGCGACTGGAGGAGTTTGATGCCAAAAGCGAGATCGTCAACGGTCTGCGTGTCACTAATGAGGATGCCCTACTCTGCGTCAAGGAGTCGGTGGGCACCATCCGCATTAACCTAGAGGGGCTACTCTCTACCGGGCTACCCAACTCTCCCATGGCAGGGGCTGACATCCGTGTCGCCTCCGGTAACTTTGTCACTGCACGCCCGCTGGGTGTACGCGACGGTATCGACTACCAACATACCGGAGAGGTACGCCGTATCAATACCGAGGCGATCGAGAAGCTGCTCGACAGCGGATTTATTGTGCTGCTCTCCCCACTCGGCACCTCCCCCACGGGAGAGGTCTTCAACCTCAGTAGTGAAGATGTCGCCACCACCGCTGCCATCCAGCTCAAGGCCGACAAGATGCTGGCGCTGGGAGAGGGGTCAGGACTACTCGACCCACGCAAAAAGTTGATTCGAGAACTGACTCCAGACGAGGCCGAGCAGGCACTTCAAAGTGCAAAGAACCTACCGGAGCAGACCTCCCGCCACCTTATCAGTGCGATCCACGCCTGCCGCCAAGGGGTACCCCGTGCGCACATCCTCAACACCGAGGAGCCAGGTGCGCTACTACAAGAGCTATTCACCCGTGATGGCGTAGGCACCATGATCACCGCTCAGCGCTATGATGAGATCCGTCAGGCCACCATTGAGGATATTGGCGGCATCATTGAGTTGATTGAACCACTGGAGAAGGATGGCATTCTGGTACCCCGCTCACGCGAACTGCTGGAGATTCAGATTGACCACTACATTGTGATGGAGCGCGATGGCACCATCATCGGTGTGGTAGCCCTCTTCCCCTACGAGACACAGAAGGTGGCAGAGATCGCCAGCCTTGCCATCCACCCAGAGTATCAGAACCGGGGGCGCGGCAAAGTGCTACTCCAATATATTGATCACCGCTTCAACCGCATCAAGAACAACCCCATTGAGCAGCTCTTTGTCCTCTCTACCCGTACCGCACACTGGTTTCAGGAGCTGGGCTATGAGCCAGCCAAACTGGCCGATCTGCCCGTTGAGCGGCAGTCGCTCTACAACTACAAACGCAACTCTAAGGTCTTTATCCGCACCTTGATCGAGAAAAATTAATGGCAAAAAAAGCCCCCATTGCAAAACGCTTTCGCGGTTTTCTGCCGGTTGTAGTCGATGTAGAGACGGGCGGTTTTGATGCAAAAAAAGATGCCCTGCTGGAGATTGCAGCATCCATCCTTAACTATGATGAGAACGGACAATTGGCGATTCAAGAGAGTCATGAGCAGCATGTACTGCCATTTAAAAATGCCAACCTCGACCCCAAGGCGCTGGAGTTTATCGGCCTGAAAGATCCGTGGCACCCCTTCCGTATGGCCATTGAGGAGCCAGAGGCTCTAAAGAAAATCTTTGAACCGATCCGCAAAGCGGTAAGAGCAACAGGCTGTAGCCGTGCGATTCTAATCGGTCACAACGCCTGGTTTGATCTCGGCTTTGTCAATGCGGCGATTGAACGCTGTAAGATCAAGAATAGCCCCTTCCACGCCTTCAGTAGTTTTGATACTGCCACACTCGGTGGTGTCTTTTACGGACAGACCGTATTAGCACGCATGGCTGAGGCCGCCGATGTCAAATGGAACCACGAGGCGGCCCACTCGGCACTCTATGATACCGAGGAGACCGCCAAGCTATTCTGTAAGATGGTTAATGATTGGGACCAGATGAGCGGAAGGTTTGAGGGGATACTCCCCTAGGCCAAGCACTCTTTGATAAAGCAGGAATTGCCGTAAGCATCTTTTATCCAACTAGCCTCTCCTAATATTAAAATTGCCCTATAACCCCCACCATTTCACACGGGTTTGTATCCTCCTGAACTTCTCTAGAGCCAGTAGCCTTACCCCCCAAGAATGAGCATAAACGAAAAAAAAATCTCACGAAGAGCCCTCCTGAAGGCGAGTACAGCGATCGCCACCTCTCCCCTCTTCTTTGTTCGTAATGGCTGGGCCGGAACCTTTAACCCTGACAAAAACGCCCAAGTCACCCTCGGCTTTAATATTCCACAAACAGGAAGCTATAGTGAAGAGGGGGCAGATGAGCTAAGAGGCTACAAGCTGGCCGTTGAGCACCTCAATGGAGAGGGGGATGGCGGCATGCTGCATACGCTCAAGCCACTTCACCTGAATGGAAACGGCATCCTCGGAAAGAGAGTGGATTACGTGATCGGGGACACCCATACCGATCCAAAAGATGCAGTGGCCTATGCCCGCCACATGATGACGATTGACCAAGTGAGTATGGTCAGTGGCGGCTCCTCTTCTGCTGTGGCCATTGCGGTGCAGAAACTGGCGCAGCAGTTGGGGGTGATCTTTATGGCAGGGTTGACCCACTCCAATGATACGACAGGTAAAGACCGCCGCCGCTATGGCTTTCGACACTTCTTTAATGCTCAAATGAGCGGCATGGCACTGGGGCCCATTCTGGAACGAGAGTTGGGAGGTGAGCGCTCAGCCTTCCACCTGACGGCAGACTACACTTGGGGCTGGACCCAGGAGGCCTCTATCCGTGAAACCACGGAGGGGCTGGGGTGGCGTACTCTGAAGACCGTGCGCACCCCCATCGGCACCAGTGATTACTCCCCCTATATTGACGCGATCCGCAACTCTGGGGCAGATACCCTTATCCTCAACCACTACGGACAAGACATGATCCACTCGCTGACACAAGTCACTGAGGCTGGATTGCGAGATCGTCAGGTCAACGGCAACGACTTCAAGGTAGTGGCACCACTCTACTCCCGATTAATGGCACAGGGAGCGGGAGATGCCCTTAAGGGGGTGTTGGGTACCAGCAACTGGCACTGGTCACTGCAGGATGCGGGCTCAAAGGCCTTTACCACCTCTTTTGCCAACCGTTATGGTTTTCCCCCTTCACAAGCCGCACACACCTGTTATGTTCAGACCCTGCTCTACGCCACAGCAGTTGAGCGTGCAGGGACACTCCACCCGCCTGAGGTGATCCGTCAACTGGAGGGGCTGAACTTTGAGGGGGCTGGGAATGGTCCAGTAGAATACCGCGCAGAAGATCACCAATGTATGAAATCCGTACTGGTGGTACGCGGCAACCCAAATCCCAGTAGTCGCTTTGATCTACTGGAGGTGGAGCAAGAGGTGCCGCGTCAGCAGGTTACCTACTCGGCAAATCGCTTTCCCGGTGAGTTGGGTCCCTATCAGGTGGAAGAGGCATGAAGCTCCAGTCGAGGTTGCTGCTCCTGTTGTTGCTACTGGGGTGGGCGCCGTTGGCACTGTTTGCCTGGATCTCCGACCAGAATACACGCAACGGTTTGGTAGAGCGGGTCGAACAGCGCATGGCCGATGTTCGCGACCTCAAAGCTCTACAGATCGAAGAGTATATGCGACAGATTTCACTATATACAGAGACACTCTCTCAAACTCCATTGGTTGTTGAAGCCATGCAACAGCTGCCACAGGCCTTTCAACAGATCACTGCAGAGCAGGCTCGTAATCACTACATCTATAACAATCCCAACTCACTGAACCAGCTTGGAAGGCTGATCGATGCCAAAGATGGCAGTGACTACAGCCAAATACACCGTAAGATCCACCCCTTTTTACATCGCTTCATCCATGACTTTGAGTTCTATGATCTGTTTCTGATCGATCTAAAGGGAAATATCATCTACAGTGCCGACAAAGAGAGTGATTTTGCCACCAATGTAGAGCAGATGGGAGCTACCCGACACCACTTGAGGGCACTTTATCAACAACTCTGTGACTGTGATGGAGGGAATCAGGTGGAGCTCTCACCGGTAACCCCCTACCTCCCCACGGCTCTGGAGCCGGCAGGGTTTATCGCTTCTCCCATTGAGAGCGCTGAGGGGGCCAGTCTGGGCGTACTGGTACTGCAGTACACAATGGCCCCCATCAACCGAGTAATCAATAACCGTCAGGGGATTCACCCCTCCAGTAAGGTGCTACTGATTCAGGAGGATAAAGAGGATGAGAGCCGCTATGTTTTTCTAAATGATGTCGGAATGAGCTGGAAAGAGAAGGCACAACTCGAATCCTTTCACCAAAAGATGGCACAGAGCAAAAACGGGCTTGCTCCGGTAGTTCGTGCTCTACGCGGGGAGATAGGAAGTGAGTACATAGCAAACACCCCACGCGGTGCAATTTTTGCAGCTTGGCGACCCGTGACTGAACAGAACTGGGGACTGGTGATACGTGCAAATGAGACCGCAATATTGGCAGAGGCCAACCAAGATCACCGTCAGGTAATTGTTGCGCTGGTGCTATTACTATTGCTGATTTTAGTAGCTGCGTGGTTACAGTCCAGACAGCTGATTCACCCTATTCACCGCTTATTACAAGGCGTACAACAGGTTGGAAGGCAGCAGTTTCAGTTACAGCTGAATACGCATCGCAGCGATGAGCTGGGAGACCTCAACCGTGCCGTAGTGCAGATGGGAGAAGATCTACAGCGTATCACTCAATCTGCAGAAAATGAGAAGAGGCGCTATCAAACCCTGTTTAATGAGGCCAGTGATGCCATTTTCATTATGAGTGGTAACCGTTTGATTGACTGCAACCAGATGACGCTACAGATCTTTGGCTGTGGAGATAAAGAGGATATTATCGGACACACCCCATCAGCCTTCTCACCAGAGTACCAGCCCGATGGTGGAAGTTCTGCAAAGACTGCAGAGAAGCTGATCCAAGCCACCTATGCAGGAGTGCCACAACAGTTTGAGTGGCAGCACCGTCGCCTAGATGGTTCCCTGTTTGATGCCGAGGTAGGGCTGAACCGGATTGAGGTAGATAATAAGGTCTACCTGCAAACGATCGTGCGTGATATTACTGCTCGCAAGCAGATTGAACTGTCACTACAGCAGGCCAAGGAGGCCGCTGAGAAAGCCAGTCAAACCAAGGATGACTTCCTCGCCTCGATGAGCCATGAGCTGCGGACCCCACTGACTGCCATTATCGGCAATAGTGAATTCCTTGCGGAACAGGTTGTGGACCCAGAGCAGCGAGAGATCGTCTGCGCAATTGAGATGGCCGGACGAGGTCAGTTGGCGTTGGTCAACGATATTCTCGATATGTCCAAGATTGAGTCGGGCAAGTTCGCTATTGAAGAGGCTCCCTATGAGCTTGCGCGGCTACTCAGTGACCTGAAACATATGCTCGATACTCGGGCCAAGGATGCCGGTCTGGAACTGGTAATTCGGCAACGTAAAGCGGAGCATAATCTGCTGCTGGGGGATGTGCAGCGTATTGGGCAGATTCTCATTAACCTAATCAGTAATGCCATTAAATTTACCGAACAGGGGCGTGTAGAACTCACCACTTGGAACGATGGGCATTACCTCTTTTTCAGGGTAGAAGACAGTGGAATTGGGATGACACCAGGGACACTAGACCACCTCTTCCAGCGTTTTGAGCAGGCTGATAATACGATCTCCCGCCGCTTCGGGGGGAGTGGCTTGGGGCTATTTATCTCAGACTCCCTGGCTGAACTGATGGGAGGTAACCGTTCAGACCCCAGTTCATTAGGGTAATCAATTTAACGAAATAGTGGACAAAAGATAAGCATTGTGAGAGAGTAGCAATCATAGCTACGCAACAACTCCCACAAGCATGCATCTTAAAGACC
>Ga0209576_1000285_pt1 | contig 38580 bp, 40 predicted proteins | sample SaaInlV_DNA_135m_FD_184686 | JGI IMG/M metagenome (GOLD analysis project Ga0209576, IMG submission 184686) | Marine microbial communities from expanding oxygen minimum zones in the Saanich Inlet - SI075_LV_DNA_135m (SPAdes) (version 2) | ecosystem: Environmental > Aquatic > Marine > Unclassified... | reverse complement strand
ACTTTTTCAATTGGGTTTGAAGATATTGACGATGAAGTGGGGTCTGAGTTTGAATACTCCGATCAAATTGTTAAGCAATTTAACACCACGCATGAAAAATACGTCGTTAGTAACTCACAAGTCTTGCCGCGCTTAGGTGAGGCAGTGGCTAATATGGCAGAGCCAATGGTGGGGCAAGATGCGGTGGCTTTTTATTTACTCTCTGAGCAAGTGTCTAAACATATTAAAGTGGTGTTGTCAGGCCAAGGTGCAGATGAAGCTTTTGCCGGGTATTTTTGGTACTCACGCATGCAGGCTGAATCAGGTACCGAGGTAGAGCGTTTTGCAAAACATTATGTGGACCGACCTTATGAAGAGTATTTGCAAACTGTTAACCAACAATATCATTCAGGCAACCATACTGAAGCTTGGCTAAATAAAGAGTTCGCCAAAGCCAATGCCGATGAGTTTATGGATAAAGTTTTTCGTGCCGATATCACTCGACTGGTGGTAGATGATCCAGTTAAACGCGTGGACAACATGACCATGGCTTGGGGGTTGGAGGCGCGTGTACCATTTATGGATTATCAATTAGTAGAGCATGCATTGAGCATTTCACCTGGTTTAAAGATGAGTGAAGAGGGTAAACATCCACTTAAACAGATTTCCCGTGGTTTGTTACCCGACAGTGTAATTGATCGAAAAAAAGGTTATTTCCCAATGCCAGCATTAAAATATGTGCGAGGTGAGTTTTTAGAGTTTATGGCAGATATTCTGAATTCGACTCAGTGTGTTAATCGCGGTGTTTATAATCAGAATTTTGTACAAAAGTTGATTAACCAGCCTGAGCAATATATGACCGCATTAAATGGATCTCGACTTTGGCATTTGGCATTATTAGAATATTGGCTACAAACCAACGTGGATAGCAATGGATAAAATTATTATTTATACTGATGGTGGTTGCCGAGGCAACCCTGGCATTGGTGGTTGGGGTGTATGGCTTCGCTATGGGGATCATGACAAAAAACTCAAAGGCAGTGAAAAAGACACCACCAATAATCGCATGGAACTCACCGCAGCCATTAAAGCATTAGAGGCTATCAAGTCAAGCACAATCGATATTGATTTGTACACTGACTCTAAATACGTCATGAGTGGTATTAACGAATGGATTAAAGGTTGGAAGCTAAGAGGTTGGAAGACGGCCAACAAAAAACCAGTAAAAAATGTCGATTTGTGGCAACAGCTTGATGAGGTTAATACTAAGCACAATGTTCATTGGTATTGGGTCAAAGGCCATAGTGGTGATATAGGTAATGATATGGCAGACGAATTAGCCAATCAGGCAATGGATAAACTGAGTTAAATGCTTGGTTTTTCTGGATATTGTTCACAATGAACGTTTAATTATTAGCATATTATGATATTCAAATAGTTAAGAAAAAACTTGTAATCGTTGATAGTGATGGTATAAAGGTAGTTTTTGGGCAATAAAAATAAGGAGAGAAAGTGAAAAAACTAGCAATATTATTTGGATTTTTATTAAGTGCAACATCATTTGCACATCAGGATGGTGAAACTGTACCAGCATTAGGTGCAGGCGCAACAGAGGCACAAAAGGTTTTAGTTCGTGACGGTGCACAAGATTTTTGTGACAGTAAAGAAGACGACGAAAAAGAAGAGTGTGTAATGGACTTCTTCGCTAATCATAACTTGGAAGAAGAGCCGAGCTGCGATTAATTAACAACAGAATTCTTAACCCTTGCCTTCTTGGGGGGGGTTAACAATAACAACTCAATAACGAGTTATTTTTTATATAAAAGAGAGGAGAGAAGTATGAAACTTCAAACATTAGTAGTAAGCGCTGCATCAGTAGCGTTATTAGCATCAACAGCTGTAACAGCTAAGCCAGTTGGTATCGTTAAAGGTGTTATGGACGTTGCGGGTATTTCACGTAACCAAGATAACGCTAACACAATTGACCCAGCGTTTGCAAAAACGTCACGTCCTTGTCCACCGTTCTGTATTCAACCAACTGCACCGTTCGCGCCTGCAGCAGTTGACACAGTAACTGAACTAGACGTAATTCATGCAGCACGTGATTCTTCTGGTGGTGACACTTCAGTATTAGTAGTTGATGCACGTACACCAGGTTGGGTTAAGAAAGGTACAATCCCACACGCAGTAAACGTTCCATTTACAAAGCTTAATTCTAAGGCATTAGCCAAAGACCCTATGGCTGTAGTAGATATTCTAACAGGCACGTTTGGTGTTAAAGATATGGACGGCGTATTAGATTACGACGGTGCTAAGACTTTATACTTGTTCTGTAATGGTTCATGGTGTGGTCAGTCTCCAGCTTCAATTAGAGCATTGTTGACGATGGGTTACCCTGAAAACAAGATTAAGTACTACCGTGGTGGTATGAACGCTTGGAAATCTTTAGGTTTAACAACTAAATAATTGATTTAAAAAGGTGCTTACTTTAAGCACCTTTTTTAACTTTAGGAGATTATTATGAAAACTAAATTATTAGTAGTGGCAATTGCTTCGACATTTGCTTTAGGCGCTCAAGCCGACTATTTAGGTGCGGACCATAACTGGAATAACGGTTCTTCTGCAGTAAAGAAGGCTGGAAAACCAGTTGGTATCGTTAAAGGTGTGTTGGACGTTGCGGGTATTTCTCGTAATGCAGATAACGGCAACTTAGTTGATCCGGCATTTGCAAAGACTTCACGTCCTTGTCCACCATTCTGTATTCAGCCAACTGAACCATTTGCACCAGCGGCAGTTGAAACAGTAACTGAACTAGACGTAATTCATGCAGCACGTGATTCTGCTGGTGGCGACACTTCAGTATTGGTTGTTGATGCGCGTACACCAGGTTGGGTTAAGAAAGGCACAATCCCACACTCAGTAAACGTTCCATTTACAAAGCTTAATTCTAAGGCGTTAGCCAAAGACCCTATGGCAGTTGTAGATATCTTAACAGACACGTTTGGTGTTAAAGATATGGACGGCGTATTAAATTATGACAACGCTAAGACTTTATACTTGTTCTGTAATGGCGCATGGTGTGGTCAGTCTCCAGCTTCAATTAGAGCATTGTTGACGATGGGTTACCCACAAAGCAAGATCAAATACTACCGCGGTGGTATGAATGATTGGAAATTGTTGGGCTTAACAGTTAAATAATTGTTGATCATTAGTTTGAAGAAGGGGGCGTTAATAGCGTCCCTTTTTTTCGCCTTAAATTTAGGCGTTGTTGCCGATGATCGGGCCAATACTTGGTATAAGATTGGCTATGATTACTCCCAGCGTGGGCGTAATACTGACGCCTTTAAATGGATGTCAAAGTCTGCAGACGCGGGGCATGCAGCTGCTCAAAATAATATTGGCTTAAGTTATTTACATGCACTTGGCGCACCTAAGGATGAAAAAACAGCGTTTTTTTGGTTTGAAAAAGCTGCTAAACAAGGCTTACCTTACGCACAAAGTGAGCTAGCCATGCTTTATTACGAAGGCACAGGTGTTGAGAAGGATACACAAAAGGCGTATGATTGGTGGTTAATGGCCGCTAAACAAGAAGATGAATACGCGCAATTTAATTTGGCTTCTTTATTTTTAGATCAAAACGACATTAAACAAGCTTACTATTGGTTTAACCGAGCAAGCAATAATAACCATCCTGACGCTAAAATGGCGCTGGATAAATTGAGAGAACAACATGTTGAATAAAATATTATTAACCTTAACTTTATTACTACCACAATCAGGCTTTGCTTTATTTAGTCTAAGTGATTTTCCTAAATTTCCAAGTTTGTCAAAAGTTGGTGACTTTGATCCTTCTGCCTTACAAAGAACCTTTAATCAATTCACCAATGATAAACCAGACTACGCTAGAGAAGAGCGCATGATTAGTGAGATCGAAGATGCGGTAATGGACGGCGATATTGAATATTTGCCGATTTCTGATAATAAAGAGGTGTTTAGTATTTATATGGAGCCAGATGCTGACACCCCTAAGGGTGGTGTTATTATTCTACATTCTCGTGGTTACCATGCTAACTGGAATAGCACCATCAAGCCACTTAGAGTAGGTTTGGCAGAAAAAGGCTGGCACACAATTTCAGTACAAATGCCAGTCTTAGATAAAGATGCAACCTATTATGACTATGTGCCAATTTTTCCTTATGCGCACGAGCGTATCGACGCCGCTATTGATTTTTATAAGCAACGTGGTATTGATAACATTGTCTTAGTCAGTCATGGTTGTGGCGCTCATATGTCGATGAGTTATTTTGATAAATATGGAGACGATAAGATTAGTGCTTATGTCGGTATCGGTATGAGTGCAACTGATTATAAGCAAAAAGTCATTAAACGCATGCCACTTGATGTCATGCTTAAACCAGTGTTGGATGTCTATGGTGAAAAAGACTTCCCTGGTGTGAGGCGTTCAGCAGAAGAAAGAGAGTGGCTGATGAGTCTTTCTGGTAATCAAAAATCCACCCAAAAAATCATCAAAGGGGCAGATCATTATTACAAAGATGAAGATAAAGCACAAGCATTGGTAGAGACTATTGATACTTGGCTAAGTGAGCTCAAGTAACAACATAAATAAGAAGTAGGTTATTTTGCTTGTAAGTAATCCAGTTCTTGATCAGAGAAATCAGCCAGTTTTCTTGCTTCAATGTTAAACGGGCCACGTAGCGACTCACCAATGTGTTTTTGTACTAATTGATCAAAGGTTTGTATTGGGTCTAGATTTCTTTGTTGGCAAAGCTTGTGAAACCAAGTATTGCCGATTTTTACATGGCCAATTTCATCGTTAAAAATCACCTGCAAAATGTCCACCATTTTTACAAACTTTGATTTTTTAAAACGCGCTTGAATCTTGGGTGTGGCATCTAACCCTCTAGCTTCTAGTACGCGAGGTACCAACGCCATTCTAGCAAGTACGTCGTAATCAGTTTCATGGGTCATTTTCCACAGGCCGTTATGCGCATCAAAGTCACCGTAGTGATAACCCAATTCAGCCAGATAGTTATTTAGTAGTTGAAAATGTTGTGATTCTTCAAAAGCCACTTGAATCCAGTCTTGGTAGAAAGTGTCAGGCATATCTCGAAACCGATAGAGCGCATCCAGCGCTAAATTAATGGCGTTAAATTCAATATGGCAAATTGCATGAATGGTTTTAATAAAGCCAAGATCAGACTTGTCTCTTTTAGGAATGTTTTGAAACCTGACTAAGTTAGGCTTTTTTGGCCTTCCTGGCGCCTTAACAGAACGAATAGGGTACTCGGCTTGATAGTTAAGTTTTGTTTGTTCTTTTAACGAGTGAAGCTGATCAACAAGTTTGATTTTGTTATTAACGTTATTTTGTTTTAAGGCTTTGAGCGCTAATTCAAAGGCGTTCATGTTGCCCGATGTTAATATTATTAAGCTTCCAATCGCCAATTTGGGTGCGAATCAACCTAAGTGTGGGAAAGCCAACTTGCGCCGTCATGCGTCGAACTTGCCTGTTTTTACCTTCGGTAATTTTTAACTCAATCCAAGAAGTGGGAATGTCTTTTCTTATTCGTATTGGCGGGTTTCTATCCCAAACCCAGTTAGGGCTATCGATAATTTTGGCTTTAGCTGGTTTGGTTAGGCCGTCTTTAAGTGTCACACCATCACGCAGTTGACTGATGGCTTCTGTGGTTATTTGACCATCCACTTGAACAATATAAGTTTTCTCTTTGTCAAATTTTGGATGGGAGATCTTGTGTTGTAATTTGCCATCGTCTGTTAGCAGTAGTAGTCCTTCAGAATCTTTATCTAATCGACCAGCAGGGTAAATATTTTTAATATCAATATAGTTGGCTAGCGTATCTCCCTCGCCACTAAATTGGCACAATACACCAAAAGGCTTGTTAAAAGCGTAGAGCATTAGAATTACCCATTAATAAACAGCCTTGGCTCTAGAAATAAAGGCATCTAATTGAGAGTTAGCAATTGAAGTAAAAATAGGGGAAATAGCCATATCAACAATTTTAGAAGAAAAGTTGAATTCCAATTTAAGCTCAACCTTGCAAGCATTGTCGCTTAATGCGGTAAATACCCAAGCACCACTTAAGTGGTTAAAAGGCCCGTCTTTGAGTTGCATATCAATACGCTGATTGATCGTTAGCGTGTTAATCGTGGTAAAGGTTTGATTAAAAGCGCTTTTTTTAATACTTACCGAAGCGGTAATCTCGCCATCAGTTTGATTTAAAATACAAGCAGATGAGCACCAATTAAGAAACTCAGGATAGTGATCAACTTGATTAACCAGTTGATACATTTGTTCGCAAGAGTAAGGTACGATTGCACTTTTAGAAATATGATGCATGGGTAATATCAGTTAATAACTATTATGGCTAAGAAATCCAAAAAATCTAAATCAAGTTCAAATACGATCGTCGTTAATAAAAAAGCACGACACGACTATTTTATCGAACAAAGCCTCGAAGCAGGGCTCTCTTTAGAAGGATGGGAGGTTAAAAGCCTGCGTGACAACAAAGTACACATCAAAGAAAGCTACGTTATTTTAAAAAATAATGAGCTATTTTTGTTCGGTGCGCATATCACCCCAATGAAGAATGCATCCACCCATGTCAACCCTGATCCAACACGTACGCGTAAATTACTGTTAAATCGTTTAGAAATTAATCGAATTAAAGACAAAGTAAACCAAAAAGGCGCAACCGTTGTACCGCTTAAATTATATTGGGTAAGAGGCAGAGTTAAGCTTGAAATCGGTGTAGCTAAAGGAAAAAAAGCCCACGACAAGCGCCAAGATATAAAAGCAAAAGACTGGCAAAGAGACAAACAAAGAGCCTTAAAAGAAAACAATAAATAAAGCCAGTCTTTTTTTTTGCAATTTGTTGATATTGCTCAAATATTTCCTTATAATTGACTGAGCTAAATGTTGGAGGTTAGCAACAAATGATCGTTAGTTTTTCATTGACACCTCCTTGTGTAGAGTGAGCCTTTAGCATTTAGTATTTTTTTATAAATTTTTCGAGGAGAGAAAATGAACAAATCAGAATTAATCGATGCAATCGCATCAGCAGCAAACCTTTCTAAAGCAGACGCAGGTCGTGCATTAAACGCAACAACAGATGCAATTACTGGCGCTATGTCTAGTGGTGACGGTGTACAGTTAACGGGCTTTGGCTCTTTTGTTGTTAGAGATCGTGCAGCACGCACAGGTCGTAACCCACAAACGGGTGCAGCTATTCAGATTAAAGCTTCTAAAGTGGCAGCTTTTAAAGCAGGTAAGGCGCTTAAAGACGCTGTAAATGGTTAATTAATTAGCCGTTTATTTTAAAAGCACCTTCGGGTGCTTTTTTTATGTGCGAAACAAAACTAAAATTAAGTTAAAATATATTCTTTGTTTTATAACAATATTATGTTGATAGCACGGCTTTGTCTGTGCTATTTTTGCTTATGAAAGACACCATTAATCTATTTAATCTTACTCAAGAATCTTTGAATAATTTCTTTGCTGAATTAGGTGAAAAACCTTATCGAACCAAGCAATTTATGCAATGGGTTTATCACAAAAATCAGCTAGACTTTAGTCAGATGTTAAATTTGAGTAAAGGCCTTAGAGAAGGGTTAAGTCAAGTGGCGACTTTAGAGTTACCTGCGGTTGCTAAACAAAATTTTTCATTAGATGGTGTGGTTAAGTGGGTGATTGATTTGGGTCAAAATAATCACATTGAAACGGTTTATATCCCTGAAAAAGATCGAGGCACGCTTTGTATTTCGTCACAAGTAGGCTGTTCTTTGGCTTGTACTTTTTGCTCAACCGGCGCACAAGGTTTTAATCGAAATTTATCAACCGCTGAAATTATTGGCCAAGTGATGATTGCCCAGCAATACTTAAGCGACAAAGGCAAGCGTATTTCCAACGTTGTATTTATGGGTATGGGCGAGCCCTTGTTAAATGAAAAAGCAGTTTACGATGCCTGTGATTTGCTTTTGGATGATTGGGCTTTTGGATTGTCACGACGTAAAGTAACCATTTCAACTTCAGGTGTTGTGCCTGCCTTGTTACGCATGGCAGACACAACGCCTGTGAGCTTGGCTATTTCCCTGCACGCACCCGATGATGCGTTACGCGACGAATTAGTACCTATTAACCAAAAATACCCGATTGATGAGCTAATGGCCGCTTGTCAAAACTACTTGACTGCCGGCACTCAAGAACGACATATTTTGTTTGAATATGTCATGTTAGAAGGGGTGAATGACAGTATTCGTCAAGCTAAGCAATTGGCAAAATTATTAAAAGGTGTTTCTGCTAAGGTTAATTTAATCCCCTTTAACCCTTTTTCAGAAAGTCAGTATAAAACTTCAAAAACAGCTACAATTGAAGCCTTTCAGGATGTTTTATTTAAGAACGGTATCCGCACAATGACTCGAAAAACCCGTGGTGAAGATGTAGATGCGGCTTGTGGTCAGTTGGCGGGGCAGGTGGTAGATAAAACCAAGCGTACACAATAATGATAGATGGAATTGACTACTACCCCAAAGAAAAAAAAAGTAATAATAAATCCAAATTATGGGTTTTATTTTTGTTGCTGGCGGGTGTAGCTTCTTATTGGTATTTTGATAACAAACAAAATCCAAAAAAGCCTCAGTCAACATTGATTGTGATTAGCGAGCCTGAGATTGAACAAGCCATAGAAACAATCCCTATTGTTGTTGCACCTATCCAAGATAGACAACAAGCATCTCCTCAAATATTAGAAAATTTAGACGAAGTAATGCAAACCTATAATCGAGAAAACCCATGAAACCTATTCATACTATAACGCGAAGAAAATCACGACAAATTTTTGTCGGTGATGTCGCCATTGGCGGTGATGCGCCAATAGCTGTACAAAGTATGACTAACACAGATACCTGCGATGTTGATGCGACGCTTGCTCAAATCCAATCAATTGCAGACGCAGGTGCAGATTTGGTGCGTGTTTCAGTACCAACTATGGAGGCCGCCGAAGCCTTTAAGGCTATTAAACGCCAAGCCAATATTCCGCTGATTACCGATATTCATTTTGACTATAAAATTGCCCTTAAAGTGGCGGAGTATGGTGCTGATTGTTTGCGTATTAACCCTGGTAATATCGGTCGAGAAGACCGTGTTCGAGAGGTAGTGGCCTCAGCAAAAGACCATGGTATTCCTATTCGTATCGGTGTGAATGCCGGCTCATTAGAAAAAGACTTGCAGAAAAAATACACCGAACCAACGCCAGAGGCGATGGTGGAATCAGCCTTTAGGCATATCGATATTTTAGACAAGCTTAATTTTGATAATTTTAAAATATCGCTTAAAGCCTCTGAAATATTCATGACCGTATTCGCTTATAAACAACTGGCTTCACAAATTGACAATCCTTTGCATTTAGGTATTACAGAGGCCGGCTCATTTAGAGCGGGTGCGGTGAAATCCTCTATTGGTTTAGGCTTGTTGTTGTCTGAAGGTATTGGTGACACCATTCGTGTGTCATTAGCATCTGATCCGGTAGATGAAGTTAAAGTGGGTTTTGATATTTTGAAATCTCTACACTTGCGTAAGAAGGGTGTTAATCTTATTGCTTGCCCATCTTGCTCACGACAAAAGTTTGATGTAATTTCAGTGGTTAATGAGCTGGAGTCACGCCTTGAAGATATTGTTGACCCAATCGATGTAGCGGTGATTGGCTGTGTGGTCAATGGCCCAGGTGAGGCAAAAGCTGTTTCTGTTGGTTTAACAGGCGGTAGCCCAAACTTACTTTATATTAATGGCCAAACACATTCTAAAATTGAAAATGCTAATTTGGTTGATGAGCTAGAAGCACAAATACGCTCACAACTTAAGAGCGTTTAGATCTTTTATAAGCTTTAACTCGGTAGATTGCCTGGATTGCCCAGTAACCAACAAAAGCACTGACAACAGAAACAACCATACAGCCTAGCAAGAAAGGCTGCCAAATAACCCCAAACACTTCCCAAACGTAATCTAGCGACATAACAAAGTCTTGTTGAACTTCAACACCTAAAATCCAAGCGCCTAATTTATAACATCCGTAATAGATCGGTGGCATGGTAATTGGGTTGGTAATCCATACTAAGGCTACCGATAAGGGTAGGTTGGCAGAAAAAATAACCGCCCCAGGCGCTGCCAATATCATCTGAAATGGCACTGGAACAAAAGCGCAAAATAAGCCGACTGCGAATGCTTTAGAAATAGAGCGCCTATTAAAGTTCCACAAACTACGATCATGCAAGTGTTTAGACAGCCAGCCTAAGTTTTTGTGATTTTTTAAATCTTCCGGGTTGGGGCTAAGTCGTTTGAGTGTTTTTTTCATGATTGAACGGCCTGGATGATGCCATCTACATCTAAACCATATAAAGTACACAATTCTTCTTGCGAGCCTTGCTCAGTAAAGTTATCTGGCAATCCTAACAAGGTGAGTGGTGTGTTGGTGTGGTGTGCATGCAATAATTCACTAACACTACTGCCAGCACCACCAGCAATCGCATTGTCTTCAATGGTGATGAGTTGTTGATGTGTTTTAGAGGTTTCTAAAATTAATTTTTCATCCAAAGGCTTTACAAAGCGCATATCAATCACGGTTGCATCTAATGCTTCCCCTGCAATCAGTGCTTGATCAAGGGTTGTGCCAAAGGCAAAGATGGCTATTTTTTGACCAATTCTGGCTGTGTTGGCTTTACCAATTTCTAGTGTGATATCAGAAGTATAATCTTTAATTAATGAGCTTCCTCGAGGGTATCGTACGCAAACCGGGCCATTAAACTGATGAGCGGTATTGAGCATTTGATACATTTCAATGGCATTACTCGGTGCCATAATCACCAAATTAGGGATACATCTCAAAAAACTTAAATCAAAACTACCTGCATGAGTCGCGCCATCAGCCCCCACCAAACCAGCACGATCAATAGCAAAGGTTACATTTAAATTTTGTAGCGCAATATCGTGAATCAGCTGGTCGTAACCTCTTTGTAAAAAAGTTGAGTAGATTGAAACCACAGGCTTTAAACCTTGAGTGGCCAAACCACCTGCAAAGGTAATCGCATGCTGTTCAGCGATACCCACATCAAAATATTGTTCAGGAAACTTAACCTCAAATTCACTCATACCTGAGCCGGTACACATGGCTGGGGTAATAGCCATTAGTTGAGAGTCGTTAGTAGCAGTATTAAGTAACCATTGGCCAAAAACAGAGCTATAGCTTGGCAATGTAGAGCTGTTACTTTGAGCAGGGGCGATACCATGGAATTTGCAAGGATCGTTTTCTGCAGTTTTCAAGCCGTAACCCTTTTTGGTAATAATGTGTAGCAGTCTTGGCATTTTCAGCTGCTTTAGATTTTGCAAGGTTTTAACCAACATGGGTAGGTCGTGACCATCAATAGGACCAAAGTAATCTACGCCCAATTCTTCAAACAAAGTACTTGGCAACACCATACCTTTAAGGTGTTCTTCTGAGCGTTTGGCAAACTCATGAATCATTGGCATTTTTTCTAAAAAACCTAGAGACTTAGATTTCATGGTGGAATAGACCTTGCCAGAAATAAGCTTGGTTAAGTATTTATTCATTGCACCGACATTTTTAGAAATACTCATGTCATTGTCATTTAAGATAATGAGTAAATCAGCGTCTGAATCTCCCGCATGATTCAGCGCTTCAAATGACATGCCGCCGGTCAGCGCACCATCACCAATAACTGCAATGGATTTGTGATCAACCTGATTAACCTTGTTACCAATAGCAATACCTAGTGCTGCACTGATTGAGGTAGATGAATGCCCAGCACCAAATGCATCGTGTGCACTTTCGCTGCGTTTAGTAAAGCCACTTAAGCCATCTTTCTTTCTTAGTGTGGGCATTCTATCTTTTCGACCTGTTAGTATTTTGTGGGTGTAGGCTTGATGCCCCACATCAAATACAAAGCTATCATCAGGTGTGTCAAACACATAATGCATGGCGACTGTTAATTCAACTGTGCCAAGATTGGGTGCTAAGTGACCACCTGTTTTTTGAATGTTTTCAATTAGAAACGCACGTATTTCATCCACCAAGGACTGTAGTTGGTCTAAATCCAGTTGTTTGACATCTTGTGGGGATTGAATGGAGTCGAGCACTAAATAACCTTGCTATAAAAGACAGTATTATACTTGATGGGCTTTGTTAATTACCAAGAGGGCCTGCGAATTTTTTGATTTGGATCTTTTTGAATATTTTTGTTTTTAATTTTGATTTTTTCATCAAAATTTCTAGCAATAAATCCAAGTTCTGGCTTTATTTTAGGCATTGGAATCCATACTCGATAACCACTGCCTTTGGCGACATCAAGCACCTCATTAAATTCTGTCACCATTGATTCAACTTTAATATTAAAACAACCGCTTGGCAGAATCACCTCAACTGAATCACCAACGCTGAATTTATTTTTGGCTTCGATAAATGCTTTACCATCTTTATAATCTAGAATTTCACCCACTACTTGCTGTTTATTAGAGCGTGAATAATTATCAAAATAAGTTTGTAATTCTTCAGGCTGGTGGCGGCGATAAAATCCATCTGTATAGCCTCTATTAGCCAAGTTTTCAAGCACACCAAATGCTTCAGGATTGAATTCTTTTCCAGCTACCGCGTCATCAATGGCTTGACGATAAACTTGTGCAGTACGAGCAGCATAGTAGTGTGACTTGGTTCTGCCTTCAATTTTTAAAGAATCAATGCCCATGGCGGTAAGCGTGTGAACATGCTCAACAGCACGTAAATCTTTTGAATTCATGATGTAGGTGCCATGCTCATCTTCGTAAGCAGGCATTTGCTCACCTGGGCGACCCTCTTCTTCCAGTAAAACCACTTGATCAATCGGTGCTTTTATTTCTACGGCTTTAATATCGCCTTCGATGGTTTCTTCAGCCTCTTTGACATCGTATTTCCAGCGACAAGAGTTAGTACATGAGCCTTGATTCGGATCTCGGTGGTTGAAATAGCCTGATAATAAGCAGCGACCAGAATAGGCAATACATAAAGCGCCATGTACAAATACTTCTAATTCAATATCGGGACATTCTTGTCGAATTTCTTTTACTTCATCAAGGGATAGTTCTCTTGAAAGGATGATGCGACTAATGCCTGCATTTTTCCAAAATTTTACTGTGGCATAATTAATGGCGTTGGCTTGTACAGAAAGATGGATAACCTGTTCAGGGAACCTTTCTTTAACCATCATAATCAAACCGGGATCCGCCATGATTAATGCGTCAGGCTTTAGCTCAACAACTGGTTCAATGTCTTTCATATAGGTTTTAATCTTGGCATTATGCGGAATAATATTTGAAGCAACAAAAAACTTTTTGTTATTTTTGTGCGCTTCGCTAATGCCCTGTTTTAAAGTGTCAAAATCAAAAGAATTATTGCGTACTCGCAGCGAATATCTGGGTTGCCCTGCATAGACGGCATCAGCACCATAAGCATAAGCATAGTGCATGTGTTTGAGTGATCCAGCGGGGGATAGTAGTTCAGGTCTTTTCATGAGCGTTATTTTATCATTAGTCGTATGCTAAATACCCTTATGTATAATGGGACAGCTATGTTTACTAGAGAAGATATTCCAAAACTCAAACAAGACTTAAGCGTCCAAACCAATCTATTAGGTTATGACCTAATCTTAAAAACTCGCTGGGGGGTTTTTAGCCCTAGAGCGATTGATGGTGGCACTTTACTATTAATGAAATATTTGGATATTTCTGAATCTGACAAATGTCTTGACTTAGGTTGTGGTTATGGCCCAATAGGGCTAGCTGTAGCAAAGTCTTGTCCGCAGGGTGAAGTACACATGGTGGATAAAGATTTTATCGCCGTAGAATTATCAAATACTAATGCCAAACTTAATCATATTAATAATGCCGAGGCTTATTTATCTGATGCATTTTTGAGTGTCAATAAAGACAATTATTTTGATCAAATAATATCCAATGTACCTGCCAAAGTAGGGCGAGAGAAACTTAGTATTATTCTCTACGATGCTTACGATGCACTCAAACCCGGCGGAAAGATTACTTTTGTTACTATCAATGGTTTGCGTAATTTTATTAAAGATAACTTTAAATCAGTGTTTGGTAATTATAAAAAACTGAAGCAAGGGCAAAAGTACACAATTTCTCAGGCGATTAAACAATAGAATAATTGCGAAATAATTAATATAAGAGTAAGATGCTCGGTCATTCAGCATTAAACAAAGTTTAAAAAAATTAAAATAGGAGTTATACAAATGGACATAATGGAAAGAATTCAAGCACAGGTAGATAGCGCACCAATCGTGCTTTATATGAAAGGCACGCCACAATTTCCACAATGTGGATTTTCGGCTAAAGCAGCACAAACATTGGCTTCAACGGGTGTTGAGTTTGCTTATGTGAATATTTTTGAAGATCAAGAAGTAATGCAAAATTTACCAAATTTTCAAGATTGGCCAACTTTCCCACAGATTTACTTCAATGCTGAGTTAATGGGCGGTGGTGATATCATTGTTGAAATGGCCGAAATGGGCACTTTAGAAGCGGCCATGCAAGAAGCACAAGACAAGTTTAATAACAAGTAATTTGTTTTCAGCTATAAGTTACTATAAGTTATGTAGCTTATAGCCGTTATCTTTAAGCCAGCTTTTGCTGGCTTTATATTCTGGCAATATTGATTCAACCAACTGCCAAAAATCTTTCGAATGATTTTTAATTTTTGTATGCGCAAGCTCATGCACAATCACATAATCAATAATATCCATTGGCGCCCTAATGAGTAGGTAGTTTAGGTTGATATTATTAGTACCACTACAAGAGCCCCACAAAGTCTTCTGAGTCTTAAGGCGTACTTGCTGATAAGGTAGAGAGAATGTATCTGCATAGTAATCAAGTCTAGGAATAGCAATAGACTTAAAGGCAATTTTATACCACTTTAATAATTCATCTTTATTAATCTGTTCAGCAGAAAAACTAATCCCATTAAAGCTTAAATTTTTTGAAGATTGTATTGTGAAGGGATATAAACCACCCAAATATAAGAAGTTTTCACCTTCTTTATAGCTAGGTTTTTGCACATCTTTAGCTTTAATAGAATTTGATTTTTCCTTAATCCAGCTAGATTTTTCCTCAATAAACTGCTCTATTTTTTTAACCGATAACCGATTTGGCGCACGAACTATAAGCTCTGCGTTGCTATTAATTTGCAAACCCAGAGTTTTTCGTTTTGATCGAATCAGTTGGTAGTTCATGCTAATATTTAACCCGATAAAAACTCATAAAATCACTCATTCGTAAAATTTCCAAAATTTTCACCATTCCACTCCCAAGCAAGGCTTGGGAGTGGAATATAAGCTGTTTTTAAGGGTGTTTTTACTGTTTTTGGCGTTTTTTAGTGCAGACAGAGTTTGTATCAAGGCGATATTTATTTGATTTGCATTATTTCCAAAATTTTAGAAATTTAATCAACCCAGGTTCTGGCATTTTCAAACATTCTCATCCATGGGCTGCGCTCACCCCAATCTTTAGGGTGGTGTGAGTTTTGCACGGCTCTGAACACTCGCTCAGGATGCGGCATCATGATGGTAATGCGTCCAGAATCATTAGTCACACCGGCAGTTGCTAGCTCCGACCCATTTGGATTGTGAGGGTAGTTTTGCGTAATATCACCACTGTGATCAACGTATTGTAGTGCAATATTATTTGCAGAATTTCCATTAAAACTCGCCTTGCCTTCACCGTGTGCAATAGCAATTGGCATAGTTGAGCCAGCCATGCCATCTAAAAATATTGAGTTTGATTCACCAATTTTAACGCTTGAAAAGCGTGCCTCAAATTGTTCAGATAGATTGCGAGAAAAACTTGGCCAATTTTGTGCGCCAGGGATAATTTGCGTTAAATTCGAAATCATCTGACAGCCGTTACACACGCCTAATGCAAAGCTATCTTCACGGTTAAAGAAGGTCTCAAACTCATCTTTAGCGCGAGCATTATATAAAATCGAACTTGCCCAACCTCTACCGGCACCGAGTACGTCACCATACGAGAAGCCACCACAAGCCACCAAACCTTTGAATTCTGCTAACGATACCCTGCCAGAGAGAATATCACTCATGTGCACATCAATCGCATCAAATTCAGCCTTAGTGAAGGCAGCGCCCATTTCAACTTGTCCGTTAACACCTTGCTCTCTAAGGATGGCAATTTTAGGTTTAACGTTGGTTTTAATATAAGGTGCAACAATAGAGTGATTTAGATCAAAGCTTAGATCAGTTCTAATGCCATCTGTAATTTGACTAACACTGTCAAATTCTTGCTGTGCACATTCTGGGTTGTCTCTTAGTTTGGCAATTTCAAATGAAGTTGATGACCAAAGTGAATGTAATTCAGATCGAGATTGGCTATAGATAGTTTTTTCATCAGTGATGATTTCAATTGTATCTGAATCATTAATAGTTGCAATTGCATGCGTGCAAGATTCAAGCCCCGCAGCAGACAGCGCATCATTAACCGCTTGTTTATTTTTAGACTTAACCTGAATAACACAACCCAATTCTTCATTGAACAAATTTTCAATGCTAGCATCTGTTGTAATGTTTAATCCACAATGTGAGGCAAAGGCCATTTCTAATAAAGTGGTGATTACACCACCATCACTTCGATCATGATAAGCACTAATTAAGCCATCTTTATTTAGCTGATTAATGACCGTGAAGAATGATTTGAATACGGCGCTGTCATCAAGGTTTGGCGCGATATCACCCACTTGATTGTAAACTTGTGCCAAGCATGAACCACCCATTCTATTTTGACCAAAACCAAGGTCGATTAATAATAATTCAGATTCTGACTCTGTATCGAGCAGTGGGGTTTGTTGTAATCTAACATCTGGTGTTTTTGAAAAAGCGGTAACAATCAGTGATAAAGGTGAGGTGACTGATTGGTCGTTACCATTGTCATCTTGCCACGAGCTTTTCATACTCATAGAGTCTTTACCAACCGGTACCGTTAAACCTAGGTCTGGGCACAAGTCCATACCAACGGCCTTAACTGCTTCAAATAATTTAGCGTCTTCACCTTTATGACCACTGGCACTCATCCAGTTAGCACTTAGGCTAATATCGTGAATATCTTCAACATAGCCGCCCAGCATATTGGTTAACGATTCACCAATGGTCATACGTGCTGCGGCATTAGCATCACACAAAGCAAGCGGTGTGCGCTCACCCAAAGACATAATCTCGCCTTTAAAGCCAACATAATCAGAAATAGAAATGGCGCAATCAGCCACTGGAACCTGCCACGGACCTACAAATTGATCACGCGCCACCATGCCGGTAACGCTTCGATCGCCAATAGTGATTAGGAAGTTTTTACTGGCTACAGTGGGTAGTTGTAAAATTCTACTAACTGCATCACTAAGGTTGATGTTGCTGGTGTCTAATGGGTTAAGATTAATATCTTGCGTGACGGCATTAATGCTTACTTTAGGTGGATTACCTAATAAAACAGACATTGGCATATCAATGGGTGTGTCTGCAAATAGCTCATCACTAAGAACCAATTCTTGCTCTTTGGTAGATTCGCCTAATACGGCAAATGGTGCGCGTTCACGCTCACAAATGTCGTTGAATAATTCTAAGCTAGATGGAGCAATGGCAAGAACATAGCGCTCTTGTGATTCGTTACACCAAATTTCAAGTGGTGACATTTGGTTGTCGTCATTAGGAATGTTGCGCAGCTCAAACCGACCACCACGTCCAGAGTCGTTAACCAATTCTGGAAGGCCGTTTGATAAGCCACCAGCGCCAATATCATGAATTGAGATAATAGGATTATCATCACCTAGGTTGGCACATCGGTCAATCACCTCTTGGGCACGTCGCTCCATCTCAGGGTTGGCACGTTGAACTGAGGCAAAGTCTAAATCTTCACTTTGTTCACCACTCTTAATGGATGATGCAGCACCACCACCTAGGCCGATCAGCATAGCCGGGCCACCGAGGACAATAATCTTACTACCAATAGGAATCTCACCTTTTATAATGTGCTGCTCTTGAATGTGCCCAAGGCCACCAGCAAGCATAATTGGCTTATGATAGCCACGTACATCACCATTAGGCGTTTGCTGCTCATAGCTTCTAAAGTAGCCTAAGGTATTTGGACGACCAAATTCATTGTTAAAGGCGGCGGCACCAATAGGGCCTTCCAGCATAATATCAAGTGCCGATACAATTTGAGAAGGTTTGCCGTGCTCAACTTCCCAAGGCTGTTCAGCATCTTTAATTTTAAGGTTTGACACGCTGAAACCACACAAGCCAACTTTAGGTTTTGAACCTTGGCCTGTTGCGCCTTCATCACGAATCTCACCACCTGATCCAGTTGCTGCACCTGGATGCGGTGCAATAGCGGTAGGGTGGTTGTGAGTTTCTACTTTCATTAAAATGGCGCGGTGTTCATTTGAGCTGACATATTTGCCATCTTGGTCGGCATAAAAACGCTCACCATCATAGCCTGCCATAACGGCAGAGTTGTCTGAATAAACACTTAAAAGCCCTTCAGGGTGTTTGTGATAAGTATTGCGAATCATCGCGAATAAACTCTTAGCTTGCTCGGTATTGTCAATGGTCCAATCGGCATTAAAAATCTTGTGGCGACAATGCTCAGAATTGGCTTGCGCAAACATCATTAGTTCAATGTCAGTTGGGTTGCGTTCTAACTGAGTAAAACTATCAACTAAATAATCAATTTCACCAACACTAAGTGCCAAGCCTAATTCGGTGTTTGTACGTTCTAGGGCTGATTTTCCTTGCGCAAGAATATCGACACTGGTGAAGGGTTGCGGCTCGAAATTATCAAAAATACTGTGAGCATCACTCATTGACTCCAAAACTGATTCAGTCATCTTGTCCATGATAATAGCCAAAACTTCTGATTTTTGATTAATGGTATCGTTAAAGTGATAAGCAGTTGCACGCTCGATACGGTTAATTTTATTGATATCACACAAATGCATAATATCAGTCGCCTTAGATGACCAAGGGGAGATCGTGCCCAATCTAGGGATAATAACAATGCTTGATTTCGCATTATCAACAGATAAATTGGGTGAATAAGAAAGCAAGTGATCTAAATGATCACTCTCTTTACTTGTTAGTGCTTCATCGAGGTTAGATAAATGAATAAATTCAGCACCCAATAGCTTTAGCCCAGATTGTGCTTGCGCTATTTTTACTTGTAGAGCTTTGGTTTTAAACGCACCAAGTGCGCTAATGCCTTGGTGAATATGGATCATAATTGCGCCATTACCTCATCTGAAATATCGGCATTGTGATAAACCTCTTGAGTGTCGTCTAAGTCTTCTAGGCGGTCAATCAGTTTCATGAATTTTTCTGCATCGCCTAAGTTAAGCTCAACACGATTGGCTGGCTCCATGGTTACTTCAGCATGACTCGCCTCAAGCCCTACATCAGATAACGCATCTTTCACCGTAAAGAAATCTTCAGGTGTTGTAATTACATCAATTGAACCATCGTCATTGCTAATTACATCTTCTGCGCCTGCATCTAGTGCGGCTTCCATAATTTGATCTTCATCACCTGAGGCGAAGCTGATAAAACCTTGCTTGTTGAATAAATAAGCCACTGAACCGTCTGTGCCCAAGTTGCCACCATGCTTAGTAAACGCATGGCGCACATCAGCCACAGTTCGGTTACGATTATCTGTTAAGGTATCAACCATGATAGCTGTACCACCTAAACCATAGCCTTCGTAACGCACTTCATCGTAGTTTTCACCTTCTAAATCACCACTACCACGCTTAACCGCGTTTTCGATGGTATCTCGTTTCATGTTAGCGGCTAAGGCTTTGTCAATCACCATACGCAACCCTGGGTTGTTTTCAATAACACCACCACCAGCTTTAGCAGCAATGACAATTTCTTTAATTAATTTGGTAAATACCTTGCCACGCTTGGCATCTTGCGCACCTTTTCGGTGTTGAATGTTGTGCCATTTAGAATGTCCTGCCATGTTCGATGTCTCCGGGAATATGAGTAATTGAGATTTTACCTTTTATGCAGTAAAGTCGAGTAATTTTTGTATAGATTGTTGTGCTTTTTTAGCAATACTGGATTCAATTAATATTTCATTTTTACCAGTTATTAAAACATCAAGACAGTTGTCTAAAGTATTCATTGCCATCCACTCACAATGGGCGCAAGATTCACAGTCTGCACCTGCCCCCATGGTAGGGGCTTCAATCAGTTTTTTTTGTGGCGCGACTTCGTGCATTTTGTGAAAAATACCATTGTCAGTGGCAATGATAAAAGTAGATTCTTCTCTATCTTTTACAGCGTTAATGAGTGCAGTGGTAGAGCCTACTACATCGGCTAAATCAACCACTGATTGTGGTGATTCTGGGTGTACTAATACAGCCGCTTTGGGGTGTTTGATTTTTAAAGCTTGTAAGGCATCTGCTTTAAAGCGCTCATGCACCACGCAAGAACCTTGCCAAAGCAGCATATCAGCACCCGTTCGTGTTTGCACATAGTTGCCTAGGTGTTTGTCAGGCGCCCAAAGAATTTTTTCACCTTTCTCATGCAAATGTTTAGCGACTGTTAAAGCGCTACCTGAAGTTACCACCCAGTCTGCTCGCGCCTTTACCTCGGCACTGGTGTTGGCATAAACCACTACTTTTCGATCGGGATGCTGATCGCAAAAATCAGAAAATTCTTGAACAGGACAGTCTTCATCTAAAGAGCAGGTAGCGGCTTCATCAAGTACTAGAACGGTTTTTTCAGGAGAGAGTATCTTAGCTGTCTCACCCATAAACTTAACGCCAGCAACAATGACAGTGTCTGCATCGCAGTTTTGACCAAAGCGTGCCATCTCCAATGAGTCAGAAACAAAACCACCACTTTCTTCTGCTAGGGTTTGTAAATCACCATTAACATAATAATGCGCAACCAATACAGCGTTGCGAGCCTTGAGTTCGGCTTTTATTTGATCTTGAATTGACACGTTAGTTGTTTATTGTTTAGTCTTTTTCTGGCAGACTTACTTTAACGCTAAGCTCTCTGAGTACTTTTCTTGGTACGCCAGCAGGCGCATCGGTTAATAAACAAGCAGCAGTTTGAGTTTTAGGGAAGGCGATCACTTCACGAATTGAGTCTGCACCCGTCATAATCATCACTAAACGATCAAGACCAAATGCCATGCCACCATGAGGAGGGCAGCCATATTCAAGTGCATCGAGTAAGAAGCCAAATTTGTCCTTGGCTTCATCATCAGAAATGCCTAAAAGCTTTAATACGGTTTGCTGCATTTCAACCTGGTGAATACGAATAGAACCACCACCTACCTCAGAGCCGTTAATCACTAAGTCATAAGCACGAGAAAGTGCTGTAGCAGCAGTATCTTCTAAGGTTTTAGCGTCAACACTTGGTGCGGTAAACGGATGGTGAATAGCGCTTAAAGAGCCATCATCATTAGCATCAAACATTGGGAAATCTACCACCCAAATTGGCGCCCATTCCTTATCAAATAGATCTAGATCTTTAGCCAACTGTTCGCGTAAGTTGCCTAGCGCTTCATTTACAATTTTTGTTTTATCAGCACCGAAGAAAATAATATCACCCGTTTGTGCGTCTGTCATTTCAATTGCTTTTTTGGTTACATCATCACCTAAGAATTTTAAAATTGGTGAAGCGGGGCCGTCTTCATTTAGCTTAATGTAAGCCAAACCTTTGGCGCCATAAATGCTGACGTATTTGGTGTACTTGTCGATTTGCTTACGACTAATAGTCGCGCCACCAGGCACGCGTAGTGCAGCAACTCGAGAGCCATCATTACTAGCAGGGCCTGAAAATACCTTAAAGTCAACGCCTTGCATTAGCTCATCCATATCGGTAATTTGCATTGGAATACGCATATCAGGGCGATCAACACCATATAAGTGCATAGCATCTGCATAAGTGATGGTTGGGAATTTATCACCTAAATCAACATCAATCGCAGACTTAAACATGCCACGTGTCATTTCTTCCATCATTGCCATGATTTCATCTTCATTCATAAATGAGGTTTCAACATCAAGTTGGGTGAATTCTGGCTGACGATCGGCACGCAAATCCTCATCTCTAAAACATTTAACAATTTGATAATAGCGCTCAAAACCCGACATCATTAACAATTGTTTAAATAACTGCGGTGATTGTGGTAGGGCAAAAAATTCACCCGGGTGAGTGCGTGAAGGCACTAAATAATCACGTGCACCTTCAGGTGTGGCTTTGGTTAAAAAAGGCGTTTCAATATCTAAGAAATCGTTTTCATCCATAAATTCACGCATGAAGTGAGTAACTTTAGAACGCAAGCGCAAGCGCTGTTGCATTTCATTGCGTCGTAAATCTAGGTAACGATACTTAAGACGTACCTCTTCTGAAGTATCGGTTGAATCAATTTGAAATGGAATAGGCTTTGAAGCGTTGAGAATCTCAATACGATCAGCAACAATTTCAATTTCACCAGTGGCTAATTTTGGGTTAACCAAGCCTTCGCCTCTGGCAATAACTTGGCCAGTAATTTTTAAGACAAACTCATTTCGAATAGATTCAGCCAGTTCAAAATCAGCATTGTCAGGGTTGATAACCACTTGTGCAATACCGCGCTTATCACGCATATCTAAAAAGATCACACCGCCATGATCGCGACGACGATTCACCCAGCCGCAAATTTCAACCGTTTGATCGATATTGCCCTTACTTAATTCACCACAATAATTTGTTCTCATTTTTGATCCTATTTTGTTTAATTTGGTGCAACGACACCAGTAGAAATAATCAGTTTAAATGCTTCATCAACACTCATATCTAGCTCAATGACATCATCTTTTGGCAACATGATAAAAAAACCAGAAGTTGGGTTGGGTGTGGTTGGTACGTAAATATTGATAATTTCTTCACCAATTTTTTTCTCAACTTCACCATGATAATTACCTGTCTGAAAGGCGATAGTCCACATGCCTTTTCGTGGGTATTCAACCAGTACTGCTTTTTTAAAACTCTCACCAGATGGGCTTAGAACTGTATCTGAAAGCTGTTTTAAGGCATTATAGACCCCCCTAAAACCTGGGATTTTATTGAGTAATCTATCCCAAAGTTCTAATATTTTTCGGCCGATAAAATTATTAACCAATACACCAGTAATAAGCATAATTAGGATTACCCAAACAATGCCAGAACCAGGAATAACACTCTCTAGATTGAATAATGCCTCAGGTAAGTATTCAGGTGGCACGATGTCATTAACCAATTCTAAAAAGAACTTAATAACAACAATACTTAACCCTAATGGAATCCAAAAAAGTAAGCCGGAAATAAAATAGTTTCTTAGGTTTTTCAACGCTTAGTCACTTAATAACAAAAGCATTATTTTAGCATAAGAGTGGACAGAGCTAGATATCCTCTTCATCTCTTAGAGTAAGGATTTCATAGCCATCTTTAGTGACTAAAATCGTATGCTCCCATTGCGCAGAAAGTGAGCGATCTTTGGTGGTGACCGTCCAACCATCAACTTTAGAAGTAGCCACTTCAAACCCACCTAGATTAACCATAGGCTCAATAGTGAAGGTCATGCCCGCTTCCAAAACCGGGCTTTTATCAACAGCGCCATCGTCGTAATGAATCACTTGTGGCTCGGTATGAAACTCTAAGCCAATGCCATGACCACAGTAATCACGCACCACAGAGCAGTTATTTTGAGTCGTGTGTGCGCCAATAGCCTTGCCAATCTCACCTAAGTGAGCGCCAGGCTTAACTTTTTTGATGCCAATGTATAAACATTCTTGTGCAATTCTGCAAATACGTTGTGCCTTAACACTTGACTTGCCAATGATAAACATCTTTGAGGTGTCGCCGTGGTAGCCGTCCTTAATCACAGTGATATCGATATTAACAATATCGCCTTTTTTTAGTTTTTTATCAGTAGGAATACCGTGGCACACCACGTTGTTAACACTGGTGCAAATAGATTTTGGAAAGCCATGATAGTTGAGTGGCGCTGGAATAGCATCTTGCACATTGACAATATAATCATGACAGGCCTTGTCTAACTCATCAGTGGTAATGCCAGCCTTAACTTGTGGCGTGATCATGTCAAGCACATCAGCAGCCAAGCGGCCAGCCACACGCATTTTTGCTATTTCATCCCTAGATTTTATTGCGATTGCCATGAGTTAAGATTACCCCATTGCGCGCTTTTCTAATGCGGCAATTCTATCTTCAATCGGTGGGTGCGATGAAAACCATGAAGCAAAACCTTTCTTGTCATCAATGCCAAATGCTGCCATTTGCTCAGGCAACGCTTCTGGCTCTACTTGGCCTAAGCGCTTGAGCGCATTAATCATGTTTTGATGGCCGGCTAAATCTGCACCACCCGTATCAGCGACAAATTCACGCTTGCGAGATACATACATAACAATAGTAGATGCTAAGATTGATAAAATTATTTGTGCAAATAAGGTAGTTACAAAGTAACCAATACCATGACCTCGATTGTTTTTTAAGATAACACGGTCAACAACATGTCCAATCACCCGTGAGAAGAAAATCACAAACGTATTTACCACGCCTTGTATGAGTGTTAAAGTCACCATATCGCCGTTGGCTACATGACTCATTTCATGCCCAACAACAGCTTCGATTTCACCTTGATTCATTGAGTCTAACAAGCCTTGAGATACAGCGACTAAGGCTTTATTTTTGCTAGCACCGGTGGCAAATGCATTCATTGAAGCTGATGGGAATATCGCCACCTCTGGCATTTTAATACCGACAATTTTTGCTTGTTTTTCAACTGTTTCAATTAGCCATTTCTCTAGATTACTGCTTGGTGATTCGATAACAATTGCACCCGTCATGCGTTTCGCCATCCATTTTGAAACTAAGAGTGAAATAAAAGCACCGCCAAAGCCAAAAACAGCAGAGAAAATAAGCAGCGCCTGTAAGTCAAGATCAGAGCCGTTGTCTTTTAAAATACCTTCAACACCAAGCAGGCTTAGCGTAATACTTAGTAAAACAATAATGGCAATATTAGTCAGTAAAAATAAAAATATTCGCTTCATGGTTATTTACGTTTATTAATCAATGATTAGTAGATAGGGACATTATCAACTAGATTCAAGTCTATTGGGTTACAATGAATACAATGATTAAAGTTTTTTTACTATTGGTTTTACTATTTTCTGGCTGTGAAGATCAGAAGGGTAGTCAAAATGAAGTTGTTAAAGATGCTAACACATCAACTGTGCAAAAGCACAAACACCCACTTAAGGATGATGAGCCCGCCATTTGTGAAAATCTAAGCGTTGCTGAGTGCTTGACTATTATTATTCCTGCAATTTGGGATCGTGAAGTCGAAAGAGACTGCTCTTAAAGCCTTATTTTCATTTTATCGTCTAATTCAATTTGAATAAACTGCTGATCAATAGGGCAGTTAAACTCAAGTTGAATCGCTTGTAGTTGTAAATCTTCTGGGTGATTTTTGACTGCATTGCCATGTAATCTGTCACCAATAATGGGGTAGCCAATATGACTTAGATGTTTTCTAATTTGGTGTTTTCTACCAGTTTCGATATTAACTTTTAACAATGACTTATTGTCTAAAGTTTTTAACAAAGTCGCATGGCTAATTGCGTTTTTCCCATCAATATTTTCATCGATTGTTAGTGTTTTATTACTAAACCCACCCTCAACAATAGCCAAGTAAGTTTTGTTAATTTTTCGATCGGCAAAAATCTTTGATAAATCTTTTGCAGCGTGCTTAGTATGTGCAACCATCATAATACCGCTAGTGGCACGATCAAGTCGATGCACTAATAAAGTAGGGCGATCGAGTGATTTTTCTACCAATCGTGTCAGTGCGCAGTGGTCCCCCCATTTTGATCCTTGGGCGAATACACCGGCTGGTTTAAACCAAATACTGTAATCCTTTTTATCGAGTAATAGCTCAGGTTCTCTAGGAATAGAAGATAAGATTTTTTCATTAAAGTAGATAAAAACTTCATCTCCCACCTTAAGTGGTTTTTTCACACGACGAACTCGATTAGTTTTCTTGCCGCTTTTTAACCAGACACAGCCTTTGTCTAGGGCTGATTTAAGTACTTGCTTAGAAAGTGAAATGGCATCAGCCAATACATTAATCAATAAAGATTGATCGGTTTGATTGATAATTTTTTGTTCAATGATGCGCTGCATAAAGGTTATTTTAAATTTAAAATAGCACCTATGAACACAATACGACGTTTTTTATTTAAAGATCTTGATATACGGGGGCAACACTTGTCTATTGATACTGCTTGGCAATCAATGATTCAAGATCGTGGTTATTCTAAGCAAGTTAGAAAGTTGTTTGGCGAATTGAGCGCCTTGGCAATAATATTAGCGAGTGGCATAAAGCACAAGGGTAAGTTAACCATGCAAATGCAAGGTGATAGCGTTGTAAGCTTGTTATTAGTTGAAGTTACACATGATTTGAAAATACGAGGCATGGTAAGATCTGAAGGCGCTATTAAGGATAGTGATAATCTAGATGCAATATTAGGTGAAGGGCAGATGGTGGTTACTTTATATAACGCACAAACTGATTCTAATTTTCAATCGCTTGTCCCTAGAAATCCATTGGGTTTAATACCAACGTTTGAGGATTATTTCTCACAATCAGAGCAACTAGACTCCAAGCTTTGGGTGTCATCAACTAAGGATAGTTTATCCGCCATGTTGATTCAAAAAATGCCAGAAACTAAAAGCACTGACGGAGAAGGGTGGAATAGAATAACGGCACTTGCAAGTACAACAACCAATGAAGAGTTATCTGGTTTAGATGCAGAGCAATTATTACATCGACTTTTTCATGAAGAGACCGTTGAGTTGTTTAAAGACAACAATATTAATTATGAGTGTCATCAAGATCATCAGCGATTTGAAAAAATCATTTTTGATTTGGGAGAGCAAGATGCACGCAATCTACTTAAAGAGCGTGGTGAAATCTCTATTCATAATGAAATTTGTAATGAGCACTTGTTTTTTGATGAACAAGATTTAGATCGAATTTTTTCAAAGTAAGTGTACGAAAAATGCACCTATCTGGCTAATTTGATGGTTATGAAATAAAGAAAAAGGCCCGTAAGGCCTTTAGTAATATGGGGCGAGAAACGGGTCTTGAACCCGCGACAACCGGAATCACAATCCGGGGCTCTACCAACTGAGCTATTCCCGCCATAAACTTGGTGCGCCCTTCAGGATTCGAACCTGAGGCCTACGGCTTAGAAGGCCGTTGCTCTATCCAGCTGAGCTAAGGGCGCATAAACCTAAAATAGGTGTTTTCTCTGTTGAAGTCCATAAGGGTTCATAGAGGCTTATGAGCAAATTTATAAATATGGTCGGAGTGAAAGGATTTGAACCTTCGACCACCTGGTCCCAAACCAGATACGCTACCAAGCTGCGCTACACTCCGAAAAAACAATAATTATACTTTGTTAAGCGCCTTAGTCAATGCTTAATTCATCCCAAATGCTATCAATCTTATCGATAACTGACTGATCCATGGTGATAGATTCGCCCCATTCTCGGTCAGTTTCGCCTGGGAGCTTATTGGTAGCATCGATGCCCATTTTTGACCCTAGGCCAGACACAGGCGAGGCAAAGTCAAGATAATCAATCGGCGTATTGTCGATAAGCGTGGTGTCACGTGTTGGATCGACACGGGTGGATATTGCCCAAATTACTTCTTTCCAATTTTTTACATCAATGTCATCGTCCACTACAATCACAAATTTGGTGTACATGAATTGACGTAAGAACGACCAAACACCCATCATTACTCGTTTGGCATGGCCAGGGTATTGCTTCTTCATACTGACAATCGCCATGCGATAAGAGCAAGCTTCTGGCGGAAGGTAAAAATCAGTGATTTCTGGGAATTGTTGTTGTAGTAGTGGTACAAATACTTCGTTGAGAGCCACACCCAATACAGCGGGCTCATCAATTGGTTTGCCTGTGTAAGTAGAATGATAAATTGGATTTTTTCTGTGAGTGATTCTTTCAACAGTAAAAACAGGAAAACTTTCTACTTCGTTGTAATAGCCGGTGTGATCGCCAAATGGACCTTCCTCTGCCATTTCACCTGGGTTGAGTACACCTTCTAAGATGATTTCTGCGTTTTCTGGCACTTGTAAGTCGTTACCTATACATGAGCAAACTTTGGTTTTTTTGCCGCGCAGTAAACCTGCAAAGGCGTATTCACTTAAACTATCAGGAATCGGGGTAACCGCAGCTAACGTGGTGGCTGGATCAGCGCCTAGAGCCACTGCAACTGGATACGGTTTGCCAGGGTATTTTTCACACCAATCTTTAAAATCTAGTGCACCACCACGGTGTGACAGCCAGCGCATGATTAACTTATTTTTACCAATGACTTGTTGGCGGTAAATACCTAAATTTTGACGTTTTTTAAGTGGACCTTTGGTAATGGTTAAACCCCAAGTGACTAACGGTGCAGCATCTTTTGGCCAGCAAGTTTGAATGGGTAATTTGGATAAATCAACTTCGTCACCCTCAATAACCACTTCTTGGCATTGTCCTTTTTTGACTGATTTAACCGGCATATTAAGTACTTGCTTGAGTACCGGTAGTTTTTCAATGGCGTCTTTTAAGCCTTTAGGTGGTTCAGGTTGTTTGAGTTCAGCTAGTAGTTTTCCTAATTCTCGCAAAGAAGCTAAATCTTCTTGCCCCATGGCCATCGCCACGCGTCGTGTGGTGCCAAATAAGTTAGCTAGTACGGGTATATCAGAGCCCTTAATGTTTTCGAATAATAGGGCGGGGCCTTGATTGTCTAGTGTACGACGGCAAATTTCTGTAATCTCTAAATTAGCATCAACCAGTGTTGATATGCGTTTGAGTTCGCCTTGTTTTTCTAACTCAGAAATAAATTCTCGTAAATCTTGGTATTGCATATTATTCGAAGTAAGTATTGTGTGCTGCAAGCTCAGCTTCATTAGCAAGCACTATCTTGATTTTGGCGCGTGCATCATCAACTCTGATAATTGAGCTCGCTTCAGCTTTGTCGTCATTGTCGTTGTTGTTATCACTAAATAAAGTAGATTGACCACCCGTCATGGCTAAATATACTTGTGCTAAGATTTGAGCATCGAGTAGTGCGCCATGTACGGTACGTGCGCTGGAATCAATCTCAAAGCGACGACAAAGTGCATCTAGATTATGCATCGTGCCAGGGCGTTGTTGTTTGGACACTTCTAATGAATCAATGATGGCGCAATTATCTTCAATGCGCTGATCAAGGCCCATGAGTTTAAGCTCGTGGTTTAAAAAACCCAAGTCAAATGGCGCATTGTGAATAACTAAAGTTGCACCTTCAACATACTCTAAAAACTCTTCGGCGATTTCTTCAAATTTTGGTTTTCCTTTTAAGAAGCTGTCTTTAATGCCGTGGATTCTTTCAGAGTCACCTACCAGGCGATCAGGCTGAATATATTGTTGGTATTCGTTATTTTCTGTAATTTCTCTATCAATAATTTCGGTGCAACCAATTTCAATGATACGATGACCTTCTGAGGGTTCGATGCCAGTGGTTTCAGTGTCTAGAACAATTAGTCTTTCCATCAAATATCTCTTGGGTTTGTTTTCGTGTAAAATTACTTCATTTTATCGTATTATAAATTAGAATTATGGCAAGAGTAACTGTTGAAGAGTGTTTAGATTTTGTTGATAATCGTTTTGAATTAGTGTTGGTTGCTGCTAAGCGTGCACACCAATTAAGTTCAGGCGGTTACAGATCAACTTTAGATGTTGGTAAAGACAAGCCAACTGTGGTTGCGCTTAGAGAAATCGAGGCAGGCTTGATTAATGCTTCAATCCTAACAGAAGAGTACGCCATGGAAGAAGAGCTTACTGCACAGCAAAAAGTTCAAGACGCTGCCACTGCTCAAGAAGTTGAGGCAGAGTTATCAGTAGCAGCTGTTGATGAAGGTGTTGACGAAGTGACTGAAGTGATCGATACTGAAGCATAATTTTAAATGCTTAATAAGTTCAATAAAATGACGCTTTTGCGTCATTTTTTTTCGCCCCTATAAAATATATAGGTATGATTTAAAGCTTTATTTTTATTCAAAGAAAACCCCATGAAAACCTATCCAGTTGCACAATCAAATAGAACACCTTTATGTGATGAAGCAACTTATAAAGCCATGTATTCTGAATCAATTAATGATTCTGATGCGTTTTGGTCTAAACAAGCCAAGGTGTTTTTAGATTGGAATAAGGATTGGGACAAAACTTCAAGCGTTGATTACAACCAAGGTCAAATCGAGTGGTTCAAAGGTGGTGAGTTAAATGTTGCTTACAATTGCATTGATCGTCATCTGAGTGAGCACGCTGATCAAGTGGCTATTATTTGGGAAGGCGATAACCCTGATGTCAGTGAGTCGGTTACTTACCAGCAGTTGCACGACAAGGTCGCAAAATTTGCCAATGGTTTGAAAAAACTGGGTGTTAAAAAAGGCGACCGTGTTTGTATTTATATGCCCATGATTCTTGAGGCGAGTTACGCCATGCTAGCTTGTGCGCGTATTGGCGCGATTCATTCAGTGGTATTTGGTGGGTTTTCCCCCGAAGCGCTTAAAGATAGAATCTTAGACTCAGAATGCAAGATTGTTATTACCGCTGATAAAGGTGTGCGTGGCGGTAAATCAATTCCACTAAAAGCAAATGTTGATAAAGCGATCGGTGCTTGTGAATGTGTCGATGCAGTAATTGTAGTTAAGCATACTAAGGGAGAAGTGCATTGGGGTGCTAAAGATGTCTGGTATCACGAATTGGTTAATGATGTGCCGGCCGATTGCCCATGTGAATCTTATGATGCGGAAACACCATTGTTTATTCTTTATACCTCAGGTTCAACGGGAAAACCTAAAGGCGTGTTACACACTTCTGGTGGTTATTTGCTTTATGCGGCGATGACACACAAATACACCTTTGATTATCAAGATGGCGATGTGTATTGGTGTACAGCCGATGTAGGCTGGGTAACAGGGCATTCTTATATTGTGTATGGACCGTTGGCTAATGGTGCAACAACCTTGATGTTTGAAGGCATTCCGACGTATCCAGATGCTTCACGTTTTTGGCAAGTGATTGATAAGCACCAAGTGAATATATTTTATACAGCACCAACCGCTATTCGCGCATTGATGGGTGCGGGTGATGAATTTGTTAATAAGACAGACCGTTCAAGTTTGCGTGTATTGGGTACAGTGGGTGAGCCAATTAACCCTGAAGCCTGGGAATGGTATTACCATACGATTGGACAAGGTAATTGCCCTGTAGTTGATACTTGGTGGCAAACTGAAACAGGTGGCCACATGATTACGCCAATGCCTTACGCTACTGCGCTCAAGCCAGGGTCGGCAAGCATGCCATTTTTTGGTATTGAGCCACAAGTGGTGAATGAGCAGGGCGAAGTGTTAGAGGGTGAAGCCGAAGGTATTTTGGTGTTAGCAAGATCTTGGCCAGGGCAAATGCGTACACTTTACAATAATCACGAACGCTTTATGGAGGCTTATTTCACAACCTTTCCAGGCAAGTATTTTGCTGGCGATGGGGTGAAGCGTGATAGCGATAGGTACTATTGGATTACTGGACGAGTGGATGATGTTTTAAATATTTCAGGTCATCGTCTAGGTACTGCGGAAATTGAATCAGCCTTGGTACTGCACGAGAATGTATCAGAGGCTGCAGTCGTTGGTTATCCGCATGATATTAAGGGCCAGGGTATTTATGCTTATGTTTCAATCATGAATGGCGTTGAACCAACAGATAAGCTAAAAACTGAGCTGGTTAAATTGGTCCGCTCTGAAATTGGGCCAATTGCCACGGTAGACAAAATTCAGTTTGCACCGGGTTTGCCAAAAACACGTTCTGGAAAAATTATGCGCCGTATCTTACGTAAGATTGCTGAGGATGATTATGATAACTTGGGTGACACATCCACTTTGGCAGAGCCAGAAGTGGTTGAGGATTTAATCAATAATAGAGTGGGTTAATTATTGTTTAGCAGTTTGAAGTTTTTTCAAACCTTTTTTAACCTTGTCTTTTAAGCTAACTTCACACTGTTGATGATAGTTGTCTTGCATTTGAGCATCAAGTGACACTACTTTGTTAAATACTTTTTCTTCTAAATCTATGGTGTTTTTAATGTTGGCACAGTAGTTGTTAATCTCTTCTGTGGTGTAAGAGATTAAAGTTGCTACACCAATAGCAGGAACGATAAGGCCAGTTACTGCAATACCAGTTGAGGTTTCTTTTAGCTCATCAATTCGTGCCATGTTTTTAACAACAGTGGTTTTATTTTGAGTTTCAAATATACCTTTAAGGTAGTCTATTTTCTCACCTGAAATTTGTAGTTTTTGTTGTGTATTTTCTAAAGAGCCTTTTAGTGATTTAACTTCACCACGTGCATCGTGTATTTGAGATATTTCACTGTCTAAAACACTAGATTTTCCTGTTGCTAATACAAGTTTTTTCTGTGTTTCTTGTAAAGCAGAGCGAGCAGCAACTAACTGGTCGTTTAAATCTTCTAAAACAGATGTATTGGTGCTGTTTTTAGTTTCAGTGTTAGATTGCACTGCAGATATCTTGGTGTTGTATTCAGTGGTAATACTAGTGACTTCTTGTTTTAGCTCGTTAATTTGGCCGTTATAAAAGAAAAAACCAGCAACTAAAGCAATACTAAGCGTGATTGATGCAAAAAGTGATTTGTTTTCCATGATAGTTCCTCAAAATAATTAAGTGTTTTAATAGCTGCGTATTATACACTATTTTGGAAACTATATAAGAATATTATTATATTTTAATATATAAAATAAATTAAGTTATTTCAACCACTTGGCGGCTTGCTTGGCGTAATAAGTTAAAATTCCATCAGCACCAGCGCGCTTAAAAGAAAGCAGGGTTTCAAGTACGACCGGTTGCTCGTTAATCCAGCCATTTTGGCTGGCTGCCTTTAGCATGGCGTACTCACCACTCACATGGTAGGCAAAGGTCGGCATGCCAAATGTTTGCTTAACTTGATGTACGATATCTAAGTAGGGCAGACCCGGCTTAATCATCACCATATCTGCACCTTCTTCAATATCCAGGCCCACTTCGCGAATGGCTTCATTGGCGTTAGCTGGGTCCATTTGATAAGTTTCTTTACTAGACTCACCCAAATTTTTAGCAGAACCGACTGCATCACGAAACGGCCCGTAGTAGTTAGAGGCGTATTTGGCAGAGTAAGCTAAAATATTGGTATGAATAAAGCCATCTTCTTCAAGTGCTTCTCGAATAGCGCCAATGCGCCCATCCATCATGTCTGATGGTGCCACAATATCTGCACCGGCTTGCGCATGTGAAAGCGCTTGCTTGACCAAAACTTCAGTGGTTTCATCATTGAGCACATAGCCACTATCATCGATTAGACCATCTTGTCCATGCGTGGTAAATGGATCTAGTGCGACATCTGTAATCACAGCTAGTGCCGGATGGTTTACTTTAAGTGCACGAACAGCTTGTTGTGCCAAACCGTCTTCATTAAAAGCCTCTTCAGCACCTAATGATTTTTTATCTTCCGACACCACTGGAAATAAAGCCACTGCCTGAATGCCCAACTCTACCAATTCACCTGCTTCAATGAGTAGTTGATCAATACTTAAGCGTTCAATATCTGGCATAGAATCAATATTTTGACGCTGATTTTCGCCTTCGACAACAAAAATAGGAAAGATTAAATCATCCACTGTCAGGGTGTTTTCACGCATTAATTCACGGGTATATGCGTGTTTTCTCATACGACGTGGTCTATGGGTTAAAATTGTCATCTTTAGTTATTCTTAAGTTATTTCACCGAATTATACAACAATGAAGCAATCAAGCGAAACCTTAGTCAGTATGTCAAGCGTCAAAGAGGCGTTTATCCAGCCTTTTCCTAACTCTCATAAGATTTATGTTGAGGGTTCACGTGCAGATATTCAAGTGCCAATGCGTGAAATTACACTAACAGACACCATTGGTGAATTAGCTGAAAAAAATGACCCTATTCATGTGTACGATACCTCGGGTGTTTACACCGATCCAAGTGTTGATATTGATTTACGCAAAGGTCTGAATAACATTCGTGAAAACTGGATTGATGAAAGAGGTGATATTGAAACACTAAAAGGCATGAGCTCAACTTTTTCTAATGAGCGTCTTGATAATGCTGAATTAGACGAACTACGTTTTGAATTTTTAAAGACGCCTAGACGTGCGAAAGATGGCAAAAATGTCACTCAAATGCATTATGCTAAGCAAGGCATAATTACACCAGAAATGGAATATATTGCCATTCGTGAAAATTGCAAATGGCAGGATTATAAAGACCAAATTGGCCAGCACAAAGGCGAGAGTTTTGGCGCTGAAATCCCAGATGAAATTACCCCTGAATTTATTCGTAGTGAGGTCGCTCGTGGCCGCGCGGTGATTCCAGTTAATATCAACCATCCTGAAACTGAGCCGATGATTATTGGCCGTAATTTCATGGTGAAAATTAACGGTAATATTGGCAACTCAGCATTGGGTTCAAGCATTGAAGAAGAAGTCGATAAGATGGTTTGGGGTATTCGCTGGGGTGCTGACACGATTATGGATCTTTCTACGGGTAAAAATATTCACGAAACTCGTGAGTGGATTATTCGTAATTCGCCAGTACCGATTGGTACTGTGCCTATTTATCAAGCCTTAGAAAAAGTAAAAGGTGTTGCTGAAGATCTGACTTGGGAAGTATTCCGAGATACCTTAATTGAGCAAGCTGAACAGGGTGTGGATTATTTTACTATTCATGCAGGCGTGCGCCTGAAGCATGTACCACTCACCATTGATCGTATTACTGGCATTGTATCTCGTGGCGGATCTATCATGGCCAAGTGGTGTTTAGCACACCATACAGAGAGTTTTATCTATACGCATTTTGAAGATATTTGCAAGATCATGAAGCAATATGACATTACTTTTTCATTGGGCGATGGTCTGCGCCCAGGTTGTATTGCTGATGCCAACGATGCAGCGCAATTTGGCGAGCTAGAAACTTTAGGTGAATTGACTAAAATTGCCTGGAAGCACGACGTACAAACCTTTATCGAAGGCCCTGGTCACGTACCAATGCAGATGATTAAAGAAAACATGGATAAGCAGCTTGATGAGTGTGGTGAAGCGCCGTTCTATACATTAGGTCCACTAACTACCGATATCGCTCCAGGTTATGATCATATTACTTCAGCGATTGGTGCAGCGCAAATCGGCTGGTATGGCTGTGCAATGCTTTGCTATGTAACCCCTAAAGAACACTTAGGCTTGCCGAATCAGGACGATGTTAAAGAAGGTATTATTGCTTACAAAATCGCTGCTCATGCAGCCGATCTAGCTAAAGGTCATCCTGGTGCGCAAATTCGTGACAATGCTTTAAGTAAAGCGCGCTTTGAGTTTAGATGGGAAGATCAGTTTAATTTGGGCTTAGACCCAGATACGGCGCGCAAGTACCATGATGAAACCATGCCAAAACAAGCAGCAAAGACATCTCATTTTTGCTCTATGTGTGGCCCTAAGTTTTGTTCAATGAAAATCACTCAAGAAATCAAAACCATGGATAAGGCAGAAATCGCCAAGATTAATGCTATACAAGTGGAGATGGATCAAAAGTCAGCTGAATTTTTGGACAATGATTCTGAGATTTACATGAAAGAAGGCGCTTAGGCATTCATTCACGTTTTTTGCGAATTTTCTATTTTCTTAAATTCTTTTAAGCAGCATTGCTTGGAAGGATTGAGGTTTTCGCAGTTGCAGTAGTTGTGTTTGGTCTGAAACACTACAAAATCTTTCAAAACACTGCCTTTTCCGGATTTTAGCGCTTCTAAATAGGCGTTTTCACTAATGTTAAAGCAATAACACAGTGTTTTTTCGTCAGTTTTTGTATTACAACAACCCATTTTGATTTTTTCCGATATTTCTTAAGTACAATAATCACTTTGATTATAAAGAAATTTTGATTATGTGGCTAGCGGCTTTGGTAAATACAGTTATTGTGGCATTGAGTGTGCTGATTCATTATGAATTTTTGTATCGAGCAACCACATTGGTTCCTAAAATAAAAATTAAACATCGATTTAGGATTGTAGCGGTTGTTTTTATTGCGTTAATTGCTCATGTGGTAGAAATATGGTTATTTGCACTGAGTTATTTTTTTATGAGCAAAGATCATTCTTGGGGTGAGATTAAAGGTAATTTTGATGGGTCGTTATTAGACAGTGTTTATTTTTCCTTTACTAATTTCACCACATTGGGTTTTGGCGATATCGAGCCCTTTGGTAATATTCGGTTTTTAGTGGGTATGGAGGCTTTGGTTGGTTTTGTTTTAATCACTTGGAGTGCTTCATTTTTGTTTTATGAGATGCAACGTTACTGGGGTGATGACAATGTTTAATTTAAAAAATCTATTATTGGGTGCAACTGCTTGTTGTTTTATTTTTTCTGGCTTGGTGATGGCCTCTCCTCACCCGTCTAAACCTTGGATTGATATCAGCTATCCGCAAGATAAAGAAAAACGCTGGTGGGACGATGCTTGGTGGAAAGAGGGACAATTACCCGTACCTCAAAATTATGAGGTTTCTATGGAAGAAATTACTTATATGGATGAGGGTGTTGAGGTTGAGGCGTTTTTATTTAAACCTACCAAGCCTGGCAAGTATTTACCTGTTTTATTCCAGCACGGTCGTCGTGGTTTAGGCGCTTGGACACTGCCACGGGTGAAGCGTTTGGCGGCACGTGGTTTTGTTGTGTTGGCGCCAGACATGTTTGGCACCTATATGACCCCACCATTCCCAATTGAGCACAATTATCTTTATGATCAGCATGTGGCTAAAGGTATTGGTGCATTGTTACAACGTGATGATGTTATCGGTAATAAGGCTTGCACGGTGTCACACACACGTGGCGGATATATGGCGTTAAAAGCGTTAGTAACACACAATCAACAAGATGAAAAAATTGCTTGTTATGTGGCTTATTATCCGCATTGGCAAGATCCAAATGCACCTGAAGTTAAGCAAATTTACCAATACGCGCCAGAGCTAAACGATTTAAACGTACCCACACTTGTTTTTGTTGGTGAGCATGATCAATACCAAAGAATGCGCCCGATTATGGCTGGTATTGATGTGTTGAAAGACAGAGGTATAGATGCCGAATTAATTATCTACCCAGGTGTTGGCAGAGGGTTTGATTTTAGACCATCACACGTGAGAACCTTTGCAGACGATCTGGCGACCAAAGACGCCAACCAAAGAACGGCTGACTTTGTTAGACAAAACTTAATGCAAAAATAACTGAACTTGTTTGGCCAGTTTGTCTACCGCACCTTGCTGAGATTTAAAGTATTGATTGGCATTTTTTCCTAAGGCTTTTGCTGCTTTAGTGTCTGTAAGTAATTCAGCAATAGATTTAAACAAATCATCCGCATTAGGTACTTGGATTGACCCACCTTTTTCTAGCAAATCAGACGATATTTCAGCAAAGTTAAACACATTTGGGCCAAATAGAATAGGCTTGGATAAGGCGGCAGGCTCAAGCATGTTGTGCCCACCCGTGTTGTTAAGGCTGCCACCCATAAACACAATGTCTGCAATATCAAAATAACTCATCATCTCACCCATAGAATCGCCTAGTAGTAGGTCGCAATCTTTACATGGTTTGTTACTTGATCGTTTGATAACGTTAAGCTGATGTTTTTGTGCTAATTTATAGACTTCGTTAAAGCGCTCAGGATGTCTGGGAATGATTACCAATAAGGCATCTATATTGTCTTTATGATTTAGATAGGCATCTATGATTTGCGCTTCTTCACCTTTATGCGTACTGGCAAAGACCGCAACCTTGCGCTTGCCGGTAATGGATTGTATTTTTTTACTAATGGCTTTATCAGCCACTGGATTTTGATCAAATTTAATATTACCTACTGCAACAACCTTGCTGGTATCTGCGCCCAATTCAATAAACCGATTGGCAGAATTTTGGTTTTGCGTGGCGATTGTTGTGAATTTGTTTAAAGTTTTCCAGGCTAAATTTGGTGCAAATTTTTGGTATTTTTCTAACGATCGTTGCGACAGTCTGGCATTTACCAATAAGCTTGGAATGTTGTTTTTATCTAAAGCATGGATAAGATTAGGCCAAATCTCTGTTTCTAACAAGAGGCAAATAGCAGGGTTAATTTGCTTAATATAACGATTCACAACCCAAGGTAAATCAAATGGAAAGTAAAGGTGCAGTACTTCGCTTTGGTAGTGCTCAAGCACGGCTTGTGAGCCTGTCGGTGTGGTGGTGGTTACCAATACGCGGTGCTCAGGGTAGTTTTTAATCAGTTGGTCGATTAATACTGTCGCCGCTCTAAAT